>OGQZ01003160.1_pt1 | contig 10763 bp, 14 predicted proteins | sample 1553321 | NCBI WGS metagenome assembly OGQZ01 (sample SAMEA2579958, study PRJEB22360) | human gut metagenome | reverse complement strand
AAGTAAATTTTTTTTTGAAAGATGTAATACTATCAATAAAAAGCTGAGTATAAAAAATATCTAAACTCCAAGTATCTCTATCACAATAACCTTTTGTTGCGCGTTGCCATGCCCACTTTAGACTGGTAGTGAGACCTGAAAGAAAATGATATTTTATGTCATGATGAAAAACATTTAATGAATTCTTTTTCATTCTTCTGTCTCTCTTTCTCTAACAGTATAAATCTTACCCTCTTGGTTAATTATTTCGTATTTTTCAAGAAATTCATTCATGCTTACCTCATCTGAAATAGTAACTTTATATTCAGTACCATAAACTTTTCTACTATCTGCATCAATATAGCCAGAAGGAATACCAATAAGTAAACCAAAAGCAATGGAAACAGACAAAATAGATGGATGAAATGATCCAACAACCAAAATAAAAAAGAAAAAAGATATAGCAGCAATTACAATAGTTAAAATGAAACTTATAAAAAGACTACATCCATCTTCAATTATATAGGGATATGTATAAAGAATCTCAACTCCACTCATATTAATTCCTCCCATTTTCTATACTTATATTATAGCAGAAAATTTAGAAAAAGTCAAATAACTCCTGATGTAAAATAATACTCCAACATTTGACAAACAACATCTGTCATAAATTCATCAATTTCTTCATTCTTTTCTGAAGGAAAAAATGTTTTTACATAGTCCATAAGTTCTTCCAGATGTTCTTTTTCAATTTTTGCAATTTCTCTTGCAATTTCAAGAAGAAGATTTCCTTGCTTTACATAAATCAAATATTCTTTATCAACAGGATCAATGCAATCAGCAAAAGAGCAACCATCAATATAACGCTGACAATATTCTCTCATTCTAATTGCATGGCAAAGTTGCTTGGGATCATAGCCATATTTGTTGATTTTTTCTTCCGAAGCAGGAGAAACGTGTTCAATGGCTTTGCATTTGTTAACACCTTGCGCACCACTACTCATAATCGCGCGAAGTGGGTCATAATGCGCGATCTCTTCACGATGATCTCTCAGAAGCTTGAAAAATCTTGCATACATTTTATGAACTATGTAATAGTCTGTGAATAAGACTTCGAGAAAGTTGATATTTTGTTTCTTCCAACAAGAAACCATTTCACGAATATCTTTTACATCACATTGTTCGCCATTATCGAAATGAACGGTTTGACTAACAGGACGTTCATTCGCGGCGACTGCTCTGAGAGTAGGCAAAACGATAGCTTTAGTATCTACGTCACTATCTTCGGTATCAATACCATAATTCTGACTGCCAACGAGCGCGATATAAATGGGAGAAAAACCTTGCTTTACGAGTTCATCGTGATGACTTTGGAGTTTCTTGGAAATATATTCATTATATTTAGCACTCATTTTATCTACCCTCTTTCATTTTCTATAATTATTATAACAAAAATAGAGAGGAAAGTCAAATTTCCTCTCTACTCTTTATTCTCTAATTAGTGAGAAATCAACATTTTTGAAAATGAAATCTGTTCGAGGTTCAACATCTTTGCCCATAAGACTATAAAGCAAATCAAAACTAAGTTGGTCTGGTTTGAACACATCAAGTCTTTGATATTCTGGAGTAAACATGGATTCATGGGCTTCGATTGCTTCAAGTGCTCCGAGTCCCTTCGCTCTATGAACCTCACCCTTGATTTTGCCTTGTCTGCGCGCAGTATCAAATTCTTCATCATTGAAGTAGTAAGAACGATTTTTACCTTGCTCAACAATGTATAGCGGGGAACGAAGCCAACAAAGACGACCTTCTTCAATAAATTGAGGAGCAAGTTTGAGAAGACACGCCATAATAAGTAAACCTATATGATATCCATCGCTATCTGCATCGGTGCAAATCCCAAGACGTCCATATCTAAGTTTCTTGCTGTCATACTTTCCAGGAACAATATTCATCGCACTAAGAAGAAGTTTGATTTCTTCATTCTGGAAAATCTTTTCATCATCATTAGAAAGACAGTTGATAATTTTACCTTTGACACACATTAGTCCAGTTTTATCTACATTACGCGCCTGTGCCATACCGTTGAGTGCGCTGTCTCCCTCACAAACAAGAAGAATAGCATCTTGTCCAAGAAATTCGGCATCTTTGAGTTTATCTGATGCAAATACTTTGCGTTTCTGATTTTTTTCAATATCCTTCTGTGCATTCAAGACCTGAACTCGCGCACGCTCTGCGGCGGCTTCGGCTTTCATCTCCTTTGTCAAGACTTCAATAATCTTGTCAAATTCATCTTTATGCCGCATTTCAAAATCTTCAAGCATTTTTGTGGTTGCGCGCTGACAAAGCCCTCGTAATTCTGGATTGTTGACTTTGCGCTTTGTTTGGTCACTAAAAGATGGGTTAGGGACTTTACAACTAACTGCGCAAAGCATACCTTTTCGCACTAAATCAGGAGAACTATTCTTGATTTTCTTTTTGAAGAAGTTGGTCAATGCTGTCTTGATACCTGTGCTACTTGTGCCGCCTTCGGAGTTTTCAAGTCCATTTGTGAATACATGAAATTCTTCGGTGCGCTTTTCAGTCCAACACATAACAATTTCAGTTTCAATATTGTCCTCTTGAATATTGATTGATAGAGGAGTTTTGTGAAGACTGCGTGCACCAGTATCTTTGATGAAGTCAAGCAGGCCATTATTGAAAAGATAAATAACGTGTTCATTAGTGATGTGATTGGTAAGGTCAAATTTCAGACCTTTGCAAAGATAAGACCAATCACGACACATTTTCTTGATTTCTTCAAAGTCAATTTTGATTGGCTCAAGATTGTATACTTCTTGAGAGGGAATGTATTCAACATATGTACCATCTTTTTCCTTAGTAGGCGCGCAAAAGAGTGATTTTTTAATACCTTTTTCGAGAATGAGAATACATTGAGTGCCGCTACGGTTGCTGATGGCTTTGAAATAGTCTGAGGCGAGTGCTGTGCCTTTAGCTCCGATTCCATTCATCCCCGCGACGTTCTGATAAATTTTATTGTCGAATTTACCACCGCTATGCGCCATAGTATATACCGCCTCAATCGCATCAATTCCATCCGCGCGTGGACCGAAAGGAACTCCACGGCCATGGTCTGCTACAGCAATACGGTTATTCTCCCATAAGTCAATTTTGATGTCTTTACCATAACCCATTGTGTACTCATCAATAGAGTTGGTAATAATCTCTCTAACACTTTGAAGAACACCCATATTGTCTGCGCTTCCCATATACATGGCAATACGAGTTCTTACTGCGTCATGAAATGATAAAGTTTCAATCGAATTAGCATTATATTCCATTAGTGAAAGACCACCTCTATTTTATAATTTTCAATTTATTTTAATTTTCGAGAGTCTGTAAAAATTCTTCTTCAATATGAATCCAACCATCCCAAGTTTCTTTCATTGCAAACCAACGTTTTCCATCAAACAAATAACCTTTAACTGTAATTAAAGGCTTAGATGGGATAACATAAGAAACTTCATAATCGTTGAGAATTTTTACATCAGTGTAATTTTTACGATATGCTTCAATATCATTTTGATTTAGATAAACACCAATAACAAATTTACGTTGAGTATAACTAATAACTTTACCAATAGGATAATTTTTTTGAAGTTCTTCTAATGTATCAAAACCATTTTTAAGATTATTTTTAGAATCCATAATAGTCTCCTTTCATTTTTATACTTTATTATATCATAAAAATGAGAAAAAGTCAAATTCCTAAGAATTTGACCTCTCAAAAATTATATGACCATTTCTATGATTATAAGATATTATTTTTACATTTTCATATATTACAATTTTGTAGTTATTTATATCTAATTCATAGTTGGTGAAAAGTTTCTTGAGATTTTCAAGGCTGTCTGCTCCATATAATTCAGTATTGCCTTTGAAAGAAACTCCTGAAGTACGAGGAGTTCCATCTAATTTATAGAAAGGACCTCCTCCATCTTCGCATTCTGCTCTGTAGACTTTCATTTTTCCTGCTTTTCAAGTTCTTCGAGTGTAATCAAAAAATCTGGATTTTTCTTTGCCCATTCTTTGAGTTGTACTTTATATTCCTGATAATTCTTTTTGTTATACCACCATTGATAAGAATACAGCCAATAAGTATTGCACAAAGCAATATATTTCCATTTTTCTAACTCATCCATATCTTTATAGTCCGCACGCAGATTGAAACCATCGGCAATTCCGAAATAATAACATCCAAAACTTTCAAATGGTTCTCGTCCACATCCTTCAAGTGGAGGAGTTGCCTCTTTGACTAATTCATCAACATTAATATTATCAAAGTCCAATTTCTTTTCAACTGGAGGTTTACTAAAAACATACATATTCTCACCACTTCATCATTACTGGTTTCTTTCTTGGTTTATTTGTCACCCAAATCAACTTGTCAATCGCACGGGTGGCTGCAACATAACTTACACAACGTTCATCAGCATTGTAGAATCGCGCACCAATAACTACTACATTCTTACGTTCAAGACCTTTACTGGTATGAATAGTCAATACTTTGACTGTGTCTCGCGCCATGGCCTCAGCAAACTCTTGAGCATCAAGTTCTGCACGCTTGAAAGAATCGCATGGGATGCCTGCCTTTTCAAGAACAGTTTTGATAAAAGAGAGTTCTGAATTAGTGCGACAAAGAACAAACCAGTCATTATAGTGACCATCATTTTTGATTGCTTCGGCGATTTGGGAATTAGTAAATTCACCTTCAATTACTTGACCTTCGGTTCCGTGCATAGGGATAGAATAATCAACGTATTGTTTACCATTTTTTTTGATAATGTCTTTGGCAAAAGAAAGGATTCTACTACCATTGCGATAATTTTTGTTTAGGTCATATGTCATTACATCCCAATCTTGGGAGAGTTCGAGAATATAACCTGGGCAAGCCCCTTTAAATTGATATATAGATTGTCTATAGTCTCCTACTAACATATAATTTTTAGGATGAACTATATCAATCATAAAGTGAAGTTCTTCTTCAGTAGAATCTTGACTTTCATCGAGAAGAAGATAATCTACTTCCTTTACTGCTTGCGGACGTTCCTTGATAATTTCAAAAAGTTCATCAAAATTTTCATCTTGAATAACTTTTGAAGTATCATATCCAGACATAAGTAAAAGTCTGTTACAATATGAGTGAATAGTACCAATGAATAAAGAAGGATAATCTCCTACTCTTTTTCGCAATTCTTCACTTGCGGCATTCGTAAAAGTTATACAAACAATTTTAGAAGGGTCTACGCCTTTTTTTAGCAAATATTTCAAGCGTTCAGTAAGGACTGCGGTTTTACCTGCGGCCGCGCTTGCGATGACGATTACTTTAGGCTCTTCCGTCTCTACAATAACTTTCTGTAAATCATTTAGTTCCATTTTTTACCTCTTATACCTATCATTTATTTTATTATAATCAAAATTTTCGTAAAATTCAAATTTCAACCTCCGGCCTTCATGTTGAAACCATATTTATCCGCTCCATAAAATTCAATCCAGAATTTCTCTCTTGAACTAAGGTTCTCCTTCTCCACTCTTTCAATCACTTCAAAAGTAAAATTATCAATCCCTTGTTTCTCCATCGCATCGTGAATTGCCGCCCATGAAATAGTTCCAGTATGAAAAGCAGACTTACAATGTTGTTGCCAACGTGATTTTATATCTGTTGACTTACCAATATATATCCGTTCATCTGGTCCAGTAATTTTATAGATACCACTAAATGATTCATTATTCAGTACTCGTTTCTCCATTTCTTTTACTGGGCGCGCGATATATAAATCATAAATAAGTTTATATAACGAAGTAGTATCATGTAACCGTGGCATAATAGACATTAGAAGTTGAATGTCCTCCTTTGCACCATGAGTAAGTTGAATTTTGTAGAATTGACTTTGTTCTTCTACTTCGCGCTTACGAAGAATTACTTCATTGATGATGCGCTGTTTTTCTTTGAAATCGGCTACTTGGGATTCAAGTAATTCTTTCTGCGCGCAGAGCGAAACAATGTCATCATTTATAGATGTGATAATTTCATTGCCATACTCAGTAATAGCTTGAGTCATTTTTTCTTTATTGACTTGTGTTTCCTCTTGTGCTACGCGCAAATCGTTTTGAAGTTTCGCTATGGCTTGAGATTTACAACGTTGGAGTTGTTCATCTACAAGTGTGATACGGTGAGTTTTATAATCTTCAAGCTTTGATTCATAAATACGTTGAAGATTCTCTGATTGTTGTGCCTGTGAATCTGCTTCTCGTTGAAGGTCTTGTTTACGAGATTCAAGTTGACGGTCATAGTAATTGAGTTCAGATTGCTTAGACTCAATTTCTTTTTGACGCTCTGCGCGCAGTAGTGAAATTTGGGAAGTATGATAGTCTAACTGTTGTTGATAGTTAGCATCCAACTCTTTCTTTCTGCGCGTATAATCGGTTTCAAGTTTCTGTTTTTCTTGTTCATACTCTGTAAAGTCACGTTCAGTCAATCTTAGATACTTTGACTTTAGATAATTTCCATAGATAATAAATAGTATAATAACTATTATAACTACGCCGGTTATAATATAATTCATATCACTCCCTCCATGATATATTTACCCTATAATTATATTATAACATAAAAAGAAAAGAGTGTCAAATTCTGACACTCTTCTCTCTGATTAGAACTTCCCATCCCTAGAAAGTTTGTTATAACATTCTATTATATACCCATATTCAATATCCATCTGTCCATTTGTCAACCCATTGGCTTTCAATAAGTCCTCATATTTCTTGTGGATTTTGAATATATGTTTGAAATCATCTAATGTAAAATCTACATTACCGTGCCTAAGTTGTGCAGCAAAGTGAAGTATTTGATACCTAATGCGGTCAATTTCATTTTTATCAACTTTTTCATTCAATAATTTGAACATATCATTCTGCGCGCGGTTGATGTTTTCTACATCATTAAGACGGTCTGAAACATCATCAATTTTACTAAGTATTTCACCGTAGACTTCTTCTTGATGCTCTTTGAATTTGTCAATCAAACTATCAGCGGTTTGCTTGGAAATTTCTTGGATATGCTGTCTTCGTTTTTCCTCTCGTTTGGCAACTCGATTTTTGCCTGCGGTCGTAAAAGTTTCAAAAAATTTGATTATACCTAAAATCGCGCCGAGAAAGCCCGCAATAGCAATAACTCCGCCAGAGAGATACTGTATGTATTGTAAAAGCATTACAACACCTCCCTCACCAGATATAAGTAGTTTTGATGAGGGAGGTTTATACAGATTTACGCACTCAAGACGGAGTTAGATAGTCATTATGAAATTTTGACTTGACAAGATATTGCGGACGCAGTAAGTCAGTAAAAGAATGAATTGTTGAAAGTTTTGGGTGACGGCTCAATCAGTGCTAAACTCGAAATTACAGCAAATGCATTCTCTAAGTCAGCGATTGCTGCGATCGAGGCTGCCGGTGGCTCTGTAGTCGTTTTGTAAAACAAAACGAGTTTATAAAGTTCATAAGGTTCATAAGTTCATAAGGTAATTTTAACTTTGTAACTTTTAAACTTTATAAACTTTATAAACTTATAAATAAAAGAACTTATGAAGTTATTTGATACATTAAAGAACATTTGGAAAATTGAGGAATTGAAAACCCGGATTCTGACAACACTCGGGTTGATTCTCGTTTACAGACTTGGAACAGAGGTGGTACTACCGGGTATCGACCCTGCCGGATTAGCCGCTTTAAAACAGCAGACTTCGAGTGGTGTGCTGGGATTGCTGGATATGTTTTCGGGAGGTGCATTTTCGAATGCTTCGATCTTTGCCTTGGGAATTATGCCCTATATCTCTGCTTCTATCGTAGTTCAGTTACTGGGAATTGCGGTTCCTTATTTTCAGCGTATGCAGCGTGAAGGGGAAAGTGGACGGCGTAAAATCAACCAGATTACCCGTTATCTGACCATTATCATTCTGATATTACAAGGTTCTGCGTATCTTACCAACTTGCATGCACAGATTCAGCCCGAATTCTTTTTGATAAAAGGGGCTTTCTTTACAATCTATTCCGTAATTATCCTGGCTGCGGGCTCTATGTTCGTTTTGTGGTTGGGTGAAAAAATTACAGATAAAGGTATTGGAAACGGTGTTTCTATCATTATCATGATTGGTATTATCGCCCGTCTGCCGTTCGCATTCTTTGCCGAACTGACTTCGCGTGTTAGTCAGCAAGGTGGCGGATTGGTGGCATTCCTGATCGAGATTATTCTGCTGTTTTTCGTATTCTGCGGTACGATCCTGCTGGTACAAGGAACCCGTAAGGTGCCTGTACAGTATGCAAAACGTATTGTCGGAAACAAACAATATGGTGGAGTACGTCAGTATATCCCTCTGAAGATTAATGCTGCAGGGGTTATGCCGATCATTTTTGCTCAGGCAATTATGTTGTTACCGATTTCTTTTGTGAATTATGCAGCTTCTGAATCGTTATCCGGTTTTGCAACTGCTTTTTCTAATTTCACCGGTTTTTGGTATAACTTCACTTTCTTTATCCTGATTGTGGCATTTACGTATTTTTATACGGCGATTACGGTTAATCCGATGCAGATGTCCGAGGATATGAAGAAGAACGGTGGATTTATTCCCGGTGTGAAACCCGGACGGAAAACAATGGAATTCCTGGATACCATTATGTCACGGATTACTTTACCGGGATCTATATTCCTGGGAATAGTTGCCATATTACCGGCTTTTGCAACCATTGCCGGAGTGAACCAACAGTTTGCTCAGTTCTATGGCGGTACTTCCCTGTTGATTTTGGTCGGAGTTGTTTTGGATACTCTACAACAGATCGAGTCGCATTTGTTGATGCGTCATTACGACGGATTGATGAAAACAGGACGAATTAAAGGGAAGACTCCCGGTGGACCGGCTGCCTATTAATAGTGAATGAGTTGCTAAGTTACTGAGTTCAGAAAAACTTAGTAACTTTGTGACTCAGCAACTTAGAAACTTGAAATATTTTTTGTAATTTTGCGGCATGATTTTTGTAAAAACCGGAGAAGAGATTGAACTGTTAAGAGAAAGCAACCGATTGGTAGGGATGACTCTGGGCGAGATGGCAAAGCATATTCGTCCGGGGATTTCTACATTAGAGCTCGATCGTATTGCAGAGGAGTTTATTCGTGACAGAGCCCGGATTTTTGGGTTACGGTGGTTTTCCGAATACGCTTTGTATTTCTGTAAATGACGTTGTCGTGCACGGTATTCCCTCTGAAAAATGTGTTTTACAAGAGGGGGATATTGTTTCCATCGATTGTGGCACTTTGAAGAACGGTTTTTACGGTGATAGTGCCTATACCTTCGAGGTTGGGGAAGTGGATGAAGAAATCCGGAAGTTATTGCGGGTGACGAAAGAAAGCCTTTATAAAGGAATCGGAAAAGCTGTTGCGGGTATGCGGATCGGAGATATAGGACATGCAGTGCAATCCCATTGTGAGGCCGAAGGTTATTCGGTGGTGAGGGAGATGGTAGGACACGGAGTAGGACACGATTTACACGAAGAGCCTCAGGTGCCTAATTATGGCCGTCAGGGGCAGGGGGTAAAACTGAAAGAAGGGATGGTGATCGCAATCGAACCGATGATCAATTTGGGTAAAAGGCATATTTATCAGGAAGCCGACGGATGGACGATCCGGACAAGGGACAAAAAGCCGGCAGCTCATTTCGAGCATACCGTAGCCGTAGGGAAGAATAGTGCGGATATTTTGTCTACGTTCGAATATGTCGAGCAAGTATTGCATAAATCGTAAATCATAAATCATAAATTAATTGTTTATGGCAAAACAGCCGTCAATAGAGCAGGATGGAGTAATAACAGAAGCATTGTCGAATGCCATGTTTCGGGTAGAATTGGAAAATGGACATGTGATTACAGCCCATATTTCCGGCAAGATGCGTATGCATTACATTAAGATACTTCCTGGCGACCGGGTACGTGTGGATATGTCCCCTTACGACCTGACAAAAGGTAGAATTACATTTAGATACAAAAACTAAAATTTAATTTTTGATTTACGGTTTTTGATTTCGGATTTAGCTGTATGGCTTTTGATTGAAAATCGTAATGCGTAGATCATGAATCATAATAATTCAAATTAAAGGACCATGAAGGTAAGAGCGTCAATCAAGAAACGTAATGACGATTGCAAGATTGTAAGAAGAAAAGGCGTTTTGTACGTCATTAACAAAAAGAACCCTAAGTTTAAAATGCGTCAGGGTTAATCATTAATCTAGTTAAATTAAAAAAGATTTATGGCAAGAATCGTAGGTGTAGATTTACCCTCAAACAAAAGAGGAGAAATAGCCTTGACCTATATCTATGGTATAGGTAGAAGTAGTGCACGTGCTATCCTGAGTGAAGCCGGCATCGATTATGACCTGAAGGTGAAAGACTGGAACGACGACCAGCTCGGGGCTGTACGAAAAATCATTGGAACAGGGTACAAAGTCGAAGGTGAGTTGAGATCAAGCGTTCAGATGAACATCAAACGACTGATGGATATCGGTTGTTACCGGGGTATCCGTCACCGTTTAGGACTGCCCGTAAGAGGACAGAGCACGAAGAACAATGCCCGTACACGTAAGGGTAAGAAGAAAACTGTTGCTAACAAGAAAAAAGCAACTAAATAATTGAGTTGAATTATGGCAAAGAAGTCTACATCAAGTAACAAGAAGCGGCTG
>OGQZ01003147.1_pt1 | contig 10787 bp, 10 predicted proteins | sample 1553321 | NCBI WGS metagenome assembly OGQZ01 (sample SAMEA2579958, study PRJEB22360) | human gut metagenome | reverse complement strand
ATTTTTACAGTGCCTTTACTCTTGCTACTACGTTCTCTACGGTAAATCCGAAGTATGGGAACAGTTTGCTGTACGGAGCAGATGCACCAAAACGATTCATTCCGATGATGTCACCGTCAAGTCCGACATAACGATCCCATCCAAATCCAGAAAGTGCCTCTACTGCAACTCTCTTTCTTACATTCTTTGGAAGAACCTTTGCCTTATATTCCTCAGACTGCTCCTCGAAAAGATTCATACATGGCATAGATACGACACGAACATCAATTCCATCCTCTGCTAAAACCTTCTTTGCCTCTACAGCAAGGGACAGCTCTGAACCAGAAGCGATAATGATCGCATCCGGAACTGCCTTCTTGGAATCCTGTACAATATAACCACCCTTTAATGCCTCTCTTGAGGTTCCATCAATCTGCGGTAAATTCTGTCTTGTTAATGCCAGCGCAGTTGGTGTTCTCTTAGATGTAACTGCACTGTACCATGCTGCTGCTGTCTCAGTTGCGTCCGCCGGACGGAACATATGGAAGTTCGGCATTGAGCGCCACATTGCTAACTGCTCAATTGGCTCATGAGTCGGTCCATCCTCGCCTACACCGATACTGTCGTGTGTAAATACGAATGTTAACGGTACACCCATGATTGAAGACAGACGTGCCATTGGCTTTGTATAATCAGAGAATACAAAGAAGGTAGAAACAAATGCTCTCAGTCCGCCGTGAAGCATAATACCATTTCCAATTGCTGTCATGGCAAGCTCACGAACACCAAAGTGCATGTTGCGTCCTGCATAATTTTCTGCTGAGAAATCACCCTCATCCTTCATATAGGTCTTTGTGGATGGGGAAAGGTCAGCTGCACCGCCGATTACATTTGGCATTCTGTCTTTGATACGATTGATCATCTTACCAGACAGATTTCTTGTTGCATCTGCCTTATCATCATAAGCCCAGAAATCAGCATCGTCACAAACCTTCTCTGCCAAATCCTCATCGTAGTAAGTATCCCACAGTTCCTTCATTTCTGGATACTTCTCGCAGTATTCTGCAAACATCTTATTCCAAGCATCCTCTGCTGGCTGTAAGCCTTCTACGATTTCCTTATAATGATCATAAACTTCCTCTGGTACGAAGAATGGCTCTTCTGACGGCCAGCCTAAGTTTTCCTTCATTGCCTTAATATTATCATCACCAAGCGGCTCGCCATGTGCACTTGCCTTACCCTGCTTTGCCGGACATCCAAAACCAATCTGAGTCTTTACAGTGATAAAAGATGGTCTCTCAGTATCTGCCTTAGCAGCCTCAATTGCCTTGCCGATTTCCTCTAAGTTATTTCCATCCTCAACGGTAATGGTCTGGAAACCAAATGCTTCCATACGCTTCTGAACATTCTCTGTGAATGCAATATCTGTTGATCCCTCAATAGAGATGCGGTTGGAATCATAGAAAATGATCAGCTTAGACAGCTTTAAAGTACCTGCAAGAGAAAATGCCTCAGATGAAATACCCTCCATCATACATCCATCGCCGCCAAGTGCGTATGTGTAATGATCTACAACCGGATATCCTTCCTTGTTAAATACAGATGCCATATGACGCTCTGCAATTGCCATACCAACTGCCATACCCATACCAGCACCAAGAGGTCCTGTCGTTGCCTCAACACCAACTGTGTGGCGATACTCCGGATGACCAGGTGTCAGAGAACCCCACTGACGAAACTGCATCAGATCTTCCTTTTTTAAATCACCATAACCAAACAGGTGAAGCAGGGAGTACAAAAGCATAGAGCCATGTCCTCCAGAAAGAATAAAGCGGTCACGATCCTTCCAATCTGGATCCTTTGGGTTGTGCTTTAAATGCTTTGCCCATAACTCATAGGCTACAGATGCACAGCCGAGCGGCAAGCCAGGATGTCCTGACTTTGCCTTCTGAATCGCATCTGCAGATAATACACGGATCGCATTTACTGACATTGTATCAATGTTATTCATCTTCGTCTCCATTCCGCGCTTAAGCGCATTTAATTTTGTATTTATGCTCAGTTTACCAGACCATTGCACGAAAATCAAGTTTTTCTTATGTTATCGTAGCTTAATTTGCTGAAGCTCCTCCATTGTCGCCAAATAATAGGTCTTAAACTTGTCGCCCGGAATGACAGTATACAAATTATTTCCGAACTCTCTCGCAAAACGTATTCTTCCTGAAAATGATTGAACCTCGCAATAATCCGCATCATACATTACAATATTTCTCTGCTGAAATGCATAGCCTGTATGAAGTTCATCCTGCTCTGTAACAGCATTTTCATTTCCTTCTGACGTGTAAATATGAAGCTGATAGCCTGTTTTCGCTTCATCACGTACAACAAGACCAAGGTATTCGTTATTATAGAAAATACGCTGAATTTCTCCCTCAACAGCAATATCTTTTCGAGTAATTGCAGTTCTGTTTGACACGTCAAAAAAGCTGATGCAGCAATCTCCAACTGCAAACGCTTTTGTATCACTTAAATAGACAACCTTCGGGACATATGCGCCATTTTCAGAATAATCAAAATTTGCTACTATACGATCTGCAGCTTCTTTTCCCTTTTCAAAATCGTAAAAAGAAATACTGCTTGTTCCAACACCCTCAGAAATTGAGTAGTATGATACAGCTAATTGCTGACCATTTGGCGAAACGCTAATGTCAAGCGGATATCCATCAATCTGAAGCGGATTGCGAATCGAAACTGCAAGCTCCTCGCCTGTATTTCGATAATAAGAAATTAAACTCGCATCCTGATCTTCTAACTGAAGCACAGTTACACCTGTCGATGCAATCACTCCCTTTGTGATTATCTGAGATGTAGTTCCGCTTCCAGTGATTCCCGATTTATTGCAAATTGCAAAATTTTTTCCTTTTAAATCGTAAATCAAAAGATAATCACCTTTGACATTTGCCTTTGGATTGCTCATATCATATGGAGCAGACCACACCTTTGTGCCCTTTTTGTCATAATACGTAGCACCATCTTTATTCATTACGACAATGCCGTCTCCGTATGATACGTATCCTGCTGATGACGCATTCGACACATCAGTTCTCCAGCTGACTTCATATGTTTTGTAACGCCACAGCCGTTCTGCCACAAACCACGCCAGTACAACAGCTAACACCAACACTGCGACAACAATTCCTGCGACATTGACTGTTCTTTTATGATCCTCAGCCCAGCTTACTGGTGCACTGCGAACCTTATCGTTCGTAACCATGCTCTGCCTAAGCTGCTTCTTCTTTCTTTCCCGTTGAAATTCACTGTCCCTTGCCATGTACTTTCCTTTCCACCACTGTGCTGACTTTCAAACTCCAGCTGCATCTTACATACAGCTGCACAGTGTCCAAAAAAGTATAACATATCCAAGGGTGTGTGTCAAAGTTCCTTAAAAATTTTCACGGCAAAGTCAGCTCCTGTCCAATATAAATTTTATTTATATCATCAAGTCCATTTACTTCCTTTAACTGCATAACCATCTGTGAGGAACCATAAAATTTTTTACTAATCTCAATCAATGTATCACCAGGCTGGACCGTGTATGAGGCTGGACGATTTACTGCTGCTTCTGCTGCCTCACTCGTCCCCTGTGCTGCATTTTCTTCTGTGGGCAACGTTGGTGCTGCTACCGTTAAAATTTCCTGCGTGCTGCTTTCGTTTTCTTCTGATGATGCTGCATCTGATTCTTCATTTTTTGATGCTTCAGTGCTGCTTGTGATACGATACACTGATGCTCCAAGACCATCCTTATAAAACATCATATCTCCAGAAAAAATCCCGCCATTTTGAATAGCTGCCACGTCTTTTTTTTCTGTCTCAGATGAAGAAAGGCTGCTTTCTGGTGTTTTTGCAACTGAAGCTTTTTCTTCACTGCTTTCTGGTATCTTTGTAGCTGAAACTTCAAGCGTATTCTCCGTTTCTTTTAAAGACGCTGACAATGCACCAATGTCATTTTTTGTTGCCGCACTTTGTTCGCTTTCTGATTCAAAAGCAACCTGCTCGCTCTCACCGCTTTTTCTCTCCACGGATGCTCCTACTGCAAGCGCCTGCACAGAATCCTCTTTTTTATTCATCCCTCTTGAAAAAAGGACACCACCTCCTACTAAAATAATAAAAAGAATTGCCGCCCCTGCCTTTACCCATATGCCGTTTTCTGCTGTTAGCTTAGGCGTCTGATTTATGTGTTTTGACTTTTGCGGATGCTTTATATCCTGCTTTTCCTTCATAATCTTTCTAAAATTAAGCGCTGCCTGATCGCTGACATCCTCACTTTGATCCGCATTGCGGCTCAGCATATAATTTTGCATTTCATTATTTTTCTCATAATAAACAAAATACCCCTTCAAATGGAGAATTGTATCTTCTTCCTCCATCCAAAAGCTCTCCTCATCACCCTTCTTCCAGTACATCAAACAATTTTCCCCCGAAAAAATCTGACGATGTGTTTTTTTTAATTCTTCACCATCTGGAAAATTTTCTTCTGTTCCGCTTATAAACCAGCCACATATACTGCATCCTGGAAAATATTCCTGTATCACTGACAACGTATTATCCCAGACCTGCTGCGTAATCGCTGTTTTTTGCTCATTTTCTTCTTCAGTACTGCCTTGCGCATCCTCTAACTCAACTGCTCCCTTTACAAACCAGCATCTTTTGTTTTCTGTAACCATTTTGCTTCCAAGCAATATACCAGTGCGTACATGCCCTGTACAATTTAATTTACGAATAAATGTATATGCATAGTCTTCCAGATACACTCTAACCCGCTCTTCTTTTTCTGCCATCTGACGAATATTTTTTGGCAGTTTCTTTTCCTCTTCCATATAACACCTCCAGACCAGTTCCATGCAGTTTATGCACGGTATTTTCCATCTTTCTTAGCACATCGTATCACTACAACCGTGCAGAATCTGCCAAAACCGCCTGTCGAATACACATAATCTTTCGACAAGCGAATAAAGCGCTTCTTCCCCGGATAGAATGAAGCAAAGAACGTTTCAGAAAGGCGGTATCTATGAACACAGTCAACTCTCCATCCTATTTTTCGCAAACTGATTTTTCCTCGGAAGGCTTTGCCTGCCGTTTAGCCAATCTTGTTGATTTAAGCCAAAAAAAGAACGGCCACCGACCAATACTTTTCCTTTGTATTGGCAGTGACCGTGTCCCTGGGGACTGTCTTGGTCCTTTAGTAGGTTATAAATTAGAGCGTCTTTGCGATACCATGCAGCATACATTTGTTGTATGCGGATCGCTTGCTCATCCTGTACATGCTGTGAATCTGCGTCAAAAGCTTCATTATGTGAAGCATCTGGGCGACTTTCTCACAATTGCAATAGATGCCTCAATAGGTGCTAAAGAAAATCTTGGCATGCTTTGTCTTTCAAACAGTGCATTATATCCTGGCGAGGGTGTTGCAAAGTCGCTTCCCCCGGTGGGAGAAATCTCTATTACCGGGGTCACAAGCTGCGAAGACAATCCCATTCCATTTCACCGTCAAAGTGTCCCACTTTCTTTCGTGATGAATCTGGCTGATGAAATTTATCAGGGACTTTTTACTTTTTTAACAGCTTACTTCCAGACAGTGCCCTATACTGAGTCAATGCCTCTTCAAGCGACAGATCTGCATTCTCCTGACAGAAGGAATCAAACTTATTTAAACGCTGCTTGTACAGCAGATCCTTTCCAAAGACAGGCTCATATTCTTCCTTGAGCTGCTTTTCGATCTGCTCAATCTCTTCCTTCTTATCTGAAAGTTCCTGACGCTTGCTCTCAAACTCCTGCTGCAGCCCTAAAAGCTCATCCTTGTTGGCAGCTGTAATGTCTGCTGTGATCTGATGACGAATTTCGCTTTCAAAATTTTCAAGTGCTTCCTGGCGCTTTTCTACTGTATTCTGCATAACCTGCTGAATACTTGTGATTTTATCATCAAAGCTGCCCAGATTGTAGCCCGTCTCATCCTGACTTTTCTTGATGCGGTTCGTCATCAGTTGCTTGTTCTTATTATTAATGCGGATCTGCTTTCGAAGTTCCTCCACCTCTTCATTTACACCTGCAAACTTCAGCATATACTTGTGAAGCAAATACAAATATACAGTAAATAATGCACCCACATATACAAAAAATGTAAATGCCAGCACAAGACGATTCGAAATTGCCAATGAGAAAAACAATGGAATAAAGAAAATCAAGCCCACACCAACTAAAATATCAATTGTCCAATCTCTGCTGTTTTTAGGGAAAAACAGCATGGAAATCGCACGCTTTTTACATACGACTGGAACTTTATTTTCTTTAAATTTCAGTTCAATCTGTGCCTCTAGCTGCTGATTCTGTTGATTTAGAGGCGCTGTCTCAACCTGAATGCGCTGTGCTATTGCATTGGCCTTTGCCTTTGCACGCTCAGTTTTACATACATCAATCTGGTCTTGATACTGACTCAGCTCACGATCATACGTTGCAGCAATTTCTTCTTTTTTCTTTTTAAGTGCCGTGGTAATTCCCTCTGCCACACTCTTTTCCATGCTGCTGTACGCCTTCTCGCTTTGCTTTAACTCACCAGTCAGGCGTGTCTTATCCTTCTCTGCCTCATCAAGATCATTTAACAACTGCTTCGCCCTATTTACTGTTTTGATTAACTCAGAATCATGAATTGCATCAAGTGTAACTGCTTGACCAAAGACGGATGATTGAGCTTCTCTGGTTGCCTCATCCTCTGGCTTTGCTTCCACTTCCATAGAAGATTCCATTGAAGGTTCCATTGAAAGTTCCATTGAACCTTCTTGTGACTCTTCTGTCGATGCGGCATCTAATTCATCCAGCTGTTTTTCTTTAAGCTCAGCCTGCTCTGATTCTTCTGGCTGTTCTTTTGTAAGCTCAGTCAGTTCTGATTCTTCTGGCTGCTCTTGTGCTTCCTCCATCAGTTCTTCTGGTTGCTCTTTTACTGCTTCTAGCTGCTCCTTTGGCTGCACAATTTCTTCCAGATTAACCGGCTCTGCTTTCATATCAGCTGATGTCTCCTTGGATGCCTCATTTGACACAGCCTGTTCTGCCTGCTGATCAAGCAGCATTTCAACTTCATTAGCTGTTTCCGGAGTATCCGGCTGCCTATAATCGTCCATTTTTACTCCTCCTAACGATGATTATCAAGAACCATTCCCATTTTCGCACTTGCGTTTGAGAATTGTTTTTGTTATACTGACCACAAAACAAAGTCAGTTTTCAATCAATTTACAGTTCCTATAGTTTACTATATACTATTTTTCACTATAGCACAAGTTTTTTCTTTTTAGGAGGTTTTTATGTTTCGCATGTGGGGTAAAGTCTTCGCAGACAACCATCTTCTCAAGGATTTTGTTGTTGAAAATCCATCACTTGATATGACCCGCACCAAAAAGGTGTTCGCAGCACTCGAAACCATCGCTCATGAATTTGATCTGGCTGTCCCAATCTGGCTGCCATCAAACATTTCTGATTTTAAGCGTCACGCCAAAACACGCTTCACTCAGGACAGTTTTATTGAGGCAATCGATTTTGACTATCTTGAAATTCAGATCATTGAAGAAGATTAATTCTTTGCTAATTAATTTCAAGATAGCCTAGACAGCCAGTTTATGTTAGCCTTATGACAAATATTGACTTATAATATCATTGATCAGCTGCTCTTCCTTTGGGGAGAGCTTTCTTGTCTGCTGCTTATGTACTTGTCGATCCCCGGATTCCCCCCGGGCCGCCGCAATCTGCGCTAGGCTCTCTTTTAACTCCTCTAACTGCTTTTGATGATCCTTTTGGGGTTCTTCCTTTCTGACAAGCTCTGGGCGGTTCACCCGCTTTTCATTCTCCGCTGACACATTATTTTCTTTCTGTGCACCATCCTTTTTCTGCATAAAAAGATCATCCCTCATTGCTCCTCGTGCTCTGGCTGCTGCACTGCTTCTAACAGCCTCGCGTTCTGGCTGCACAAGCTCGTCTGGCTGCTCCTCACTGATGCCATCTGGCATATCTCTTGCACTTCGCACAACAAGCACATTTTCAAAATAGTGGACAAGTGCTGTTTCAAGAAGATCTTTGTTGGAACTATTTCCCATCAAACCAGAAAGCACAATCATCCCAGCTGCCATCAAACTTCCTCCAGCCAGATACAATACACAATTTTGAACACTTCCTTTATTCAAATAAAGAATCAACGAGGATACGGCACCTATTAGAAATGCTGCTGCCGCACAGTAAATACTGCAATTTTCCCAACTCGTCAGACGTGTTCCTGCTATACGATACTGCTGCTGCATTTTACTTACAAATGCTTCTGTATTTTTTATTCCGCAATTCATCCTATAAATGCTCTCGTACTTTGTCTTCATCTGCTGCAGCTGCTTGTCCTTTGCCGCTGCCAGATTATCAGATTGGCGAATCAAACTTTTGTAACAACGGTTTGCTGCAAATCTGCTGATAACTCCAATCACACAAACTGCCGCCATAACATACAGGATCATTCCCTGTTCTAGGTAATTTAACATACCATCGCCCCTTTCCGCCGAAATTTTCAGATTCATTTTCCGGTCTCCTAATTCATACACTAGCATAGAATTGCAAGCTTGTTAAGACAGAATCCATCGCACTTTTTTTACCTCACTCACACTTTTTTTCCATATATCTGATACTTTTTTCTTTTCCTTTTATTTTTTGATGTTATCTATTTTTTGTGAATGGACATAAACCCGCGTTTATGCTATACTGTCTGCAAAGACGCTGCTAGCTTTTGCTTCATGCGTTAAAAAACATTTTTGAAATATAAAGGAGGCTTTTTTATGACAAGTTACACTCCAAAGGGCGTATGTTCCCGTCAAATTAATATCGAGGTTAATGGTGATACTATCGAGTCCGTTCAGTTCGTTGGCGGCTGCAATGGCAATACTCAGGGTATCTCATCTCTTGTTAAGGGTATGAAGGTTGATGAAGTAATCGCCCGTCTCGAAGGAATCAACTGCAACGGCCGTGGAACTTCATGTCCGGATCAGCTCGCAAAGGCATTAAAGTCTATTAAGGGTGAATAAAATGAAAAAAATATTATTGACTGGCGGCGGTACTGCCGGTCATGTTACACCAAATATCGCTCTTTTGCCAGACCTTAAAGCAGAAGGCTATGACATTCATTACATAGGCTCCTATGAGGGAATGGAAAAGAAATTGATTACAGCACAGGGCATCCACTATGACGGAATTGCCACTGGAAAGTTTCGCCGCTATCTAAGCGCAAAAAATCTCACTGACCCATTTCGTGTTATCAAAGGTTTTCAGCAGGCTAAAAAGCTGATCCGTGACTACAAGCCGGATGTTGTCTTCTCCAAAGGTGGTTTTGTTGCCGTTCCTGTTGTGCTTGCAGCTGGTCACTATCATATTCCTGTTATCATTCACGAATCAGATATGACACCAGGCCTTGCAAACAAGATCTGTATGAGAACTGCTAAAAAAATCTGCTGCAACTTTCCTGAAACAGTTAAGCTTCTTCCGGCTGATAAGGCTGTTCTTACTGGAACACCAATTCGCCGTGAACTGTTAAATGGCTCAAGGGATGCCGGCTTTGCTTTTACAGAACTTAGTGACGACAAGCCGATCCTTTTGATGATGGGAGGAAGTACTGGTTCACGTGCAGTTAATGCCGGTCTTAGAAGTGCTCTTCCTCAGCTTCTTAAGGAGTTTCATGTCATTCATCTGTGCGGCAAGGGAAATCTTGACAGTACACTTGCTCAGCCAGGCTACATTCAGTATGAATATATTTCTGATGAGCTTAAAGACCTGTTTGCAATCTCTGATATTGTGCTTTCACGTGCAGGTGCTAATGCCATTTGTGAGCTTTTGGCACTCAAGAAGCCAAACATTCTTGTTCCGCTTCCAGCAGCCGTAAGCCGTGGTGATCAGATTCTGAACGCAAACTCCTTTAAAAAGCAAGGTTTTTCCTATGTACTTGAAGAAGAAAAGTTAAATGCTGATACACTGATGGCAGCTGTTCACGAAGTTTACAACAATCGTGATTCTTACAAAAAGGCGATGGCCACCAGCAATCAAAGCAATGGCGTAGATATTGTAATCAAGCTAATTAAAGAATTATCGTAAAAAAAAGGCAGAACTCCAATTGTGGAATCTGCCTTTTTTCTTGAAATCATGTCTTTTTTTTGTTTATAAAAAGCTGCTTTTCATGATGCGTAAAACCTTCAATAATAAAAGTTTCTTTTTAATCTTTAAGCGCTTCTCTTAATTTTGCTCCCTGCTTTTCGAGTTCCTCTCTCTTTGCTGGCTTCGGATCCCATGAGACCATGTCTTCTCCGCCTGCATATCTTGGAATCACATGCATATGGAAATGCATAACAGTCTGTCCTGCTGCCTCACCATTATTCTGAACTAAGTTAAAGCCCTCACATCCAAGACCTTTCTTCATTGCCTTTCCAAGCTTTGCAGCAACTTTAAGAACATTTGCGGCATATTCATCGCTGATCTCTGTTACATCCTTAAAGTGCGCCTTTGGAAGGATTAATGTATGTCCTGCACTATTAGTGCTGTTTTGATGTTCCATAGCATATGTTGTTATTATATTATCAGTAAATTTTATATCTGTTTATTTTTACCATAATGAACGATGATAATTTTATTTTTTATTATTTTTTATACATTTATCCCAATATATATCATGGATTGCGTTTAAAAAGCAGGCATAATATACATTTAGCCATTTCAGACAAAATTACTAAATTATTGGCAGT
>OGQZ01003144.1_pt1 | contig 10797 bp, 8 predicted proteins | sample 1553321 | NCBI WGS metagenome assembly OGQZ01 (sample SAMEA2579958, study PRJEB22360) | human gut metagenome | reverse complement strand
AACCCCATGGACGAAATACAGCCATAAGTACTACACCTCCGATCAGCATTCCCCATGCCAGAACCAGCGGTGTAGGAAATTGTGCTTGCAGTCTTGCGGGTTTTATTGTATACACCACTACAGAAACTGCTGAGAGCAGCCCCATGGCCAGAGCTTTCTGAGACAATGCCAGAGAAGTTGGATTGCCATGAGTTGCAATCAGAAAGATTCCTGTTACTGCAAGAAAAACTCCCAGCACCTCCTTCTTTTGGGGAAGCCGTTTTGTCCGAAAGCATACCCACACAACGATCAGTGCAGGTCCGAGATACTGAATGACCGTAGCTGTTCCGGCATTGGACCATTCAATAGTCTGAAAATAGCTGTACTGACATAACATCATTCCTGCCAGACCATAAACAATAATATCTGTCCGGTTTCTCTTTGTTTTCCAGATATCAAATGTTTTTCCTTTATCTTTGAAAAAATAATAGCACAGAAGAAGAATGCCTGCTGTTACCAGACGTATTGGAACCAGCCAGGCTGCTGTTACTTCTTTATTCTGAAACAGGAACTGACCGCAGACACCGGAAATCCCCCACAGGATTCCTCCCACGATTGTCAGAAAAGTTCCAAGAAACATCTCTTTTTTTTGGTTTTGTTTACTTTCATTGTTCGTTTGCATATTTCTGTTATCTTTCCTGTCTGTATTATTATGGATTCTGAATATTTGAGAATAAGTATAATCTGCTGTAACGACACTTGTCAAGAAAACAAAATACCGCAGAGACTTTCTTTGTCTCTGCGGCGATTTATAGCCCTGTTATAATCAGATATAATTTCCATCTTGTACACTCTGCACTGTAAATGCAGATTTCTTTTTCACGAAATCAATCGCATCTTTCACAGTGATTCCGTCAATCTGCCAGTTCGCATAGAAACCATCCAGAGTCTTTAATGTCTCGTCTTTTGCTGTATTTTCATCAAGAACAAGAAGTACGATCAGACCTGCTGCCTTAAGATGGCGGACAGTTTCTGCATAGTTTTCACTTGCTGCCGGATGATACAAATAGGTATGTCTTCCAAGTACAGTCAGTCCTTTTTCTACCTGTTCTGTGAAATCAAGAGTGATTCCTTCTTTACCGATCGGGAATTCCACTACTACCGGTGTCTGACCTTTCAGTCCTGCACGAACCTGCTCGTCCACTTTTCCGATCTGAGATCTATCCTGAGAAACAAAGGTTTTTCTCACAACACCGCAGGCAGAAGTCATATTTGTGACACGATCTATCAGGATCAGCTCACCCAGTGTTCTGTGCCTGTCAAATTCGTCCACAACAATCTTCTCTGAGAATTCCAGAGTACAGGAAGCAATCTCATTTTTCTTTAAGGTATATGCGCTTTTCTTTTCACCTGTATTAACATCCACAGAATAATTGATCTTTGTAACCAGGCCGGGGATCATCTTTGTACCGATTTTTACAAAGAAGTTCTTGCCATCCGTAAGAGCATTATCATCCATCCAGAGGATATCTGCTTCCACAGAGTCTGTAAGAACTGCGCCGGAATCAATGGCAAGTACACATCCGCGGGAAACATCTACTTCTCTGTCAAGCTGGATGGTAACAGGCTGTCCCTGTACCGCTTCCTGAACTTCTTTATCGCCAACAAGAATACTCTTTACATGAGCTTCTTCTTTACTGGGAAGAGTAGTCACAAGGTCGCCTGCCCTGATGGCACCATTTTCAATCTGTCCCTGGAATCCGCGAAACTCATGGTTTGGTCTGCAGACTCTCTGTACAGGCATATAGAAGCCCTTCTCTGTATCTTCCTTAATGTCTACGGTTTCCAGATGGGAAAGAAGCGCCTCACCTTTATACCATGGCATGTTGTCAGATTTGGTTGTAACGTTGTCACCTTCTGTGGCAGATACCGGAATAATAGTTACATTGGCAAGTTTCAGTTCTTCTATCAGTGCTGCGATCTGATTCTCAATGTCGCGGAAACGTTTCTCATCATATTCAATAAGATCCATTTTGTTTACTGCAAATACAAAGTAACGGATTCCCATCAATGCGCAGATTCTTGCATGACGTCTTGTCTGTACCAGTACTCCCTGTGAAGCATCCACCAGGATAACTGCCAGATCTGCAAAGGACGCACCCACTGCCATGTTTCTTGTATATTCTTCATGTCCGGGTGTATCTGCAACAATGAAGCTTCTGTTATCTGTTGTAAAATAACGGTATGCAACATCAATGGTGATTCCCTGTTCACGCTCTGCCATCAGACCGTCCAGAAGAAGAGAATAATCAATGGCACCGCCTCTGCTTCCTACTTTGGAATCCAGCTCCAGAGCTTTCTCCTGGTCTGCATAGAGAAGCTTTGCATCATAAAGAATATGTCCGATCAGAGTGGATTTTCCATCATCCACACTTCCGCATGTAATAAATTTCAATAATCCTTTCATCCTAGAAATACCCCTCTCTCTTTCTTCTCTCCATGCTGCCTGCTGCCTCGTGGTCGATCACACGGCTGGTACGTTCAGAGGAAACAGCACTTAATGTCTCATCAATGATCTCATCCAGTGTATCTGCATCAGATTCGATGCCGCCTGTAAGCGGATAGCATCCAAGGGTACGGAATCTGACTTTTTTATATTCGATTTTTTCATCTGGGCGAAGCTTCAGTCTGTCATCATCTACCATGATAATATTGCCGTCTCTGTAAATAACCGGTCTTTCCTTTGCAAAGTATAATGGCACGATCTCGATGTTTTCACGCTGAATGTACTGCCAGATATCTTTCTCTGTCCAGTTGGAGATTGGGAAAACCCTCATGCTTTCACCCTTCTGGATCTTTGTGTTGTAAAGCTTCCACATCTCCGGTCTCTGGTTCTTCGGATCCCATGCCTGGGCTGAGTTACGGAAAGAGAAGATTCTTTCTTTTGCTCTGGATTTCTCCTCATCACGACGGCCGCCTCCAAATGCCGCTGTAAATCCATATTTGGTCAGAGCCTGTTTTAAGGCCTGTGTTTTCATGATATCTGTATATGCAGAACCATTGTCAAATGGGTTGATTCCTGCCTTTACACCCTCTTCATTGGTGTAAACCAGCATATCAATTCCGTTTTTCTTTGCGATTCTGTCGCGGAATTCGATCATCTCATGGAATTTCCATGTAGTATCAATGTGAAGGAACGGGAATGGAGGTTTCTCCGGGTAAAATGCCTTCATCGCCAGATGGAGCATAACGGAGCTGTCCTTTCCTATAGAATAGAGCATAACCGGCTTTTCACACTCGGCTGCTACTTCTCGCATAATATAAATTGCTTCTGCTTCAAGCTCATCAAGATGAGATAAGTTACTCATTGCATTATCCTCCTCTGTTTGTTTATATCTGACTGTCCGTCTCCTTACTGTCAGCAGTCTAAGGGACAGCTATATTTAATATTTATTGGCATCTTTCTTATTAACCTGAATGGTAATCTGGGTGCCATCCGGCTTCTCCACTGTCCAGGTGGAAATGTCAGGTTTCTCTGACACGATCATACTTGCACCTCTGCCTCCCACATCGGCTCCAAGGAAGAAGCGGATAGCGTCACGGCTGCATTCTTTGATACAGGAGGTGCATCCCCAGCAGTCTCTGACCTGGCGGATAAAGGCTTTGCCCTCTTTATCCTTTTTGATCAGGTTTCCGGGACAGGCTTCGATACATCTGCCGCATCCTGCACATTTACTTTTCTGAATCCGAATGCTCATCTCTCACCTGCTCCTTTCTCTGCTGTATTCAAACCTGTATTTTCCTTTGTAATCAGGTCACGATATAAGATCTTAATCTCGCCGTTTTCCATACGGGAGTTTACATATTTCATCCACTCTTCGCTCTGCTGCGGGTAGTCTGTATTCTCTCCGAAACTATGCCATCTGGTTTCCTTTCTGGCTGCCAGATGTGCGATCACTGCCTGGCACACGATCAGTCGTTCGCGAAGTTCATAAATCTGCATCAGTTCATAAGTATCTGTTGCTGCCAAAGTGTCAACTACTGGCAACAATGCTGCAATCTTTTCATCTGCCTTTGCAAGACTCATCCCGCTGTATCTGTAGTCTGTACCGATTCCTCCTGCATACTGATCCATGATCTTCTGCATGGCTTCCTCAAGCTGCTCTGCATTCATCAGGGAACGAGGAGCATTTAAGTGAGCTTCATATTCTGATTTCTTTGCTGCTGCAATTTCAGATAGATTTTGTACTTCGTCATCTTTCCTGTCCAGATATTCCAGGATCGCTTCTGCTGCGATCTCACCCTCTGCCAGTGCGCCGGTTACATATTTCTGCGGGCATCCTCCGGCTACATCCCCGGCTGCATATAAGCCTTCTATGGTGGTCGCTCTGTTATTGTCTACCCAGTAACCGCTGGCTGTATGTCCGCCTACAATGTACGGTTCTGTACCTTCAATTTCTACATTCTCTTCAGATGGTCCTTTGCCTGCTTCCATCCATTTCAAAGTCTGGGACGGTGCCATATTCAGGTAAGCTTTGTAAAGATCCTGTTCCTGTTCTTTGGAAATGCCTTCCGTTCTGAGGTAACACGGACCCTTTCCTTCTCTGTTCTCCATCACTGTACCGTAAACCCTCTGAGAGGTAGTCAGGCCATATTTTGTCTCATAAATATCACCATGTGCATTCACCTGTCTGGCTCCAACACCCTGGGCAATGGTCCCTGTCGGAGCAATGGTGTCCTTACATCTCAGTGCAATGAAACGCATCTCAAAGGTTGTCATCTCTGCACCGGAAAGAAGTCCCATTGCATATCCTGCACCTGTGTTAAATGGCGGATACCACATTTTATGTCTGGAGAATCCCGGGTTGTTTGGTCTGTAAAGTCCGGCAGCCCCGCCTGTTGCACAAAGAACTGCTTCTGCATCAATATCATAGAAAATATCTTCATTGACACTGAATCCTACAGCTCCGGTGATCTTTCCCTTTTCTGTTTTATAATCTGTGATGTTTACATGGTTCAGAACTGTAACATTCTCCTGTTCGGCTGCTGCCTTTGCAAGGATTGGCTTCATGTTCTCACCGTTGATCTTAATGTTTCGGTTTCCTCTGGCAACGTATTTGCCCTTTTCATCCTTCAGGATAACCAGCCCCAGGTCTTCCATTACCTTTGTCACATGATTTAATCTCTCTGACATGGTGAGAAGAAGATCTTCCCTTACGATTCCGTGGGCATCCTTTTTTGCATAGTCCACATAATCCTGCGGTACTCTGCCCTCTGTAATATATGCGTTTAACGCGTTCACACCTGCTGCCAGGCATCCGCTTCGTTTAATGTTCGCTTTCTCTGCGATCAGAACTTTTTTATTGCTTTTCTGACCGATCACATAGGCTGCAAAACATCCTGCTGTACCGCCGCCGATGATCAGCACATCTGTTTTGATTCTCTCTGTTCTCATACTCTTTCCTCCGGAAGTATGTATCCTGTTTATTTTCGATTTTATCATCAATCCGATTCCGCTGGATTAACGTTGGGTAAAATTCTGGTTAAAGATTCAGACGGATAAAAACATCCGCTTCACTGCCTGATTCGGTTAAATGATCACGAAGTCATCTCTTACAGCCTCATTCTCAATCAGTTGTACGCTGTCACCTCTCAGGGCAAAAATCCTGTAAAGGAATACATTCACGATTTCGCCCTCGCGGACATCTGCTTTCTCAAGGCTTCTTCTGGCGTTTACCACGGAGTTGTTGACTCTTACCTGAAGTTCCAGGTTATCGCCTCTGAAAGAAACCCGTTCAACCACTCCCTGGGAAACGGAAGTTCTGAATTTCTCAACCTCATCCAGTTTGGAAACTTTTACAAATTCCGGGCGGACAATGATCTTGTCTGCTCCTTCTGCCTGAGCAAAGGTATGGAAATCATCCGCATTTTTCATCACAGATGGCTGTCCGAAGAAGGACGCTGTAAAAGCTGTCTCAGGATTTCTGTAAACCCCTATGGGAGTTCCTTTCTGTTCGATCCGTCCTGCATTAGTGATAATAATCTCATCTGCTACTTCAATGGCCTCATCTTGATCATGAGTAACGAAAATACTGGTAATTCCCAGTTTTCCGATCATCTCTTTTAACCAGCTTCGCAGTTCCTGACGGATTTTTGCATCAATAGCTGCAAAGGGCTCATCCAAAAGCAGCACCTGGGGATTTGGAGCAAGGGCTCTGGCAAATGCCACCCTTTGCCTCTGGCCGCCGGATAACTGGCTTGGATATCTTTTTTCCAGTCCTTCCAGCCCCACCAGTTTGATCAGCTCTCTGACTCTGGCATCAATTTTCTTCTTATCAGCCTTCTGAACCTTCAAACCAAATGCAACGTTGTCATAAACTGTCATATAGCGAAACAACGCATAATTCTGAAATACAAATCCAATCCCACGCTGACTGGCCGGAACATCATTTACCACTTTTCCATCAATAATTACCTCTCCGCTGTCCGGGGTTTCCAGACCTGCGATCATTCGAAGAATAGTTGTTTTTCCGCTTCCGCTTGGTCCCAACAGACCAATCAGTTTACCTTTCTCAATTCCGAAATTCACATTCCTTGATGCCTGGTAAGAACCATATGTCTTATTGATATTTTTTAACTCTACATACATATCAGGCTTCCTTCTTTCCTTTATATTCAATCAGGCTTCTGACTACCAGAATGATAACTGCCATGATCACAAGCAGCGAAGATACGGCAAACGCCGGAACATACTGAAACTCATTAAACAAAATCTCTACATGAAGAGGAAGTGTATTGGTCTTTCCTCTTAAATGTCCGGAAAGTACAGATACCGCTCCAAACTCTCCCATTGCTCTTGCAGCACAAAGTACAACACCATAAAGGAATGCCCATTTTATATGAGGGAATGTTACTTTTCTGAAAATCGTAAATCCGCTTGCACCCATAAGTGCCGCCGCTTCTTCCTCTGTCCCCTGTTCCTCAAGTATCGGTATAATTTCTCTTGATATAAACGGAAACGTTACAAATATCGTTGCCAATATAATTCCCGGTACGGCAAACACTACTTTTATACCGGCTTGCTGTAAATAAGGATAAAGCACGCTTTGTCTGCCGAATACCAATATGAATATCAAACCTGCTATAACGGGTGAAACCGTTACCGGAATATCAATAAGAGTTGTCAAAACCTTTTTGCCTTTAAACTGGAACATTGTCAAGAACCATGCCGCAAACAGTCCGAAGAATGTGTTTACAACAAGTGCCGACAAAGTCGCTTTTGCGGTAAGCTTTACCGCGCTTATCGTATCTTTATCAGTTATGTACTGAAAATATTTTCCTACACCGTTACGAAGTGCAACGGATATAACCGTATAAAGCGGAAGAATTAAGAATACAAATGCGAATAATACGCTGACGGCAATCAATATCCATTTAACAACCTTACTGCCTTCATTTTTCTGCATACTATCTTCCTCCTTTTAATATTTTTGTGTTTCTCGCCTGAATAAGATTTACAATAAACAATATTGCAAATGAGAATGCAAGCATCACAAGTGCTATTGCCGTTGCACTGTTATAGTCAAAGTCCTGTAATTCCGACATAATTATAAGCGGTGTTATTTCCGTTTCATAAGGCTTGTTGCCCGCTATAAAAATTACACTGCCGTATTCTCCTATACATCTTCCGAGTGCCAAGCCAAAGCCTGTAAGTGCGGGAGGAATTATTTCCGGTAAAACTACTTTACGAAATATCGTTCCTCTGTTTGCACCAAGCGCTCCCGCCGCTTCTTCATATGACGGATCAAGTTTTTCAAGTACAGGCTGTACCGCTCTTACAACGAACGGTATGCCGATAAATATAAGTGCCACTACAATTCCGATTCTTGTATGTGCAATCTTTATACCGAACGGTGCGAATAATTTTCCTATAAGTCCTTCTTCTGTTGTAAGGTTTGCAAGAGCCAAACCGGCAACAGCTGTCGGAAGTGCGAACGGAAGTTCAATCATTCCGTCAAGAACACGTTTAAGTGGAAAATCATATCTTACAAGCACCCAGGCAAGTATGACGCCCATAATCGAATTTATTATTGATGCGATAAGCGAAGTAAGGAAAGTTACCTTAAAACTTGCAAGAACACGCGGACGTGTAATTGTTTCGATAATATCGCTCAGGTGCATTCTTGATGTGTAAATCACGAGTGCCGCCAACGGTATAAGAACAACTAAGCTTAATATTGTAATTGTCACGCCCATTGAAAGTCCGAAACCGGGTATTACTCTTTTCTTCTTTGCTTTCATTTACATTCCTTCTTTACTTATCTGTTTTTTCATAAATGCGGTCAAATACTCCGCCGTCATCAAAATGCTTTTTCTGTACTTCGTCCCAACCGCCGAAGTCTTGTATTGTTACAAGGTTTATGTTAAGGTCAAATGTATCTGCATATTCGTTTAATATATCAGGATTTGACGGACGGTAGAAATTGTCGCCTGCAATTCTCTGCGCCTCATCGGAATATAAATAACTTAAATATTCCGTTGCAACATCTCTTGTACCTCTTTGGTCAACCACCGCATCAACTACCGCAACAGACGGCTGAGCCAAAATGCTTATGCTCGGCGTTACGATTTCATATTCATCGGGATTTTCCTGAACTGATAGGAACGCCTCATTTTCCCAAGCGATAAGTACATCGCCTTGATTGTTTTCAACAAATGATGTTGTAGCACCTCTTGCTCCCGAATCAAGTACAAGCACGTTTTCGTATAACTTCTTTATAAATGCCTCAATCTGTGTTTCGTCACCGTTGTAAAGTTTATCGGCATATGCCCAAGCCGCAAGGTAGTTCCATCTTGCACCGCCTGAAGTTTTCGGATTAGGTGTTATAACTCCGACGCCGTCTTTAACAAGGTCGCCCCAATCCTTGATATTTTTCGGATTGCCTTTTCTTACAAGGAATACGATTGTTGAAGTGTAAGGCGAACTGTCTTTGTCAAATTCATTTATCCAGCCATCCTCTATAAGTCCTGCGTCTTGTATTGCCTTTACGTCATATTCAAGCGCAAGCGTTACAACATCTGCCTCGTTTCCGTTTGCAACTTCAAGTGCTTGCTTACCGCTGCCGCCGTGTGACTGTATAACTTCAACGTCCTGTCCTGTTTGCCCTTTCCAATGCTCTGCGAAAAGTTCGTTATACGCACTGTATAATTCTCTTGTAGGGTCGTATGATACGTTCGTTATCGTAACCGACTTTTCTGTACTTGTGTCTGCACTGTTTCCGCAGCCTGCAAGTACCGTTACCGCCAAAATTGATGTTAATAATATACTAAAAATTTTCTTTTTCATAAATTCATTACCTCGCTATAATATAAAATTTATTTTTTTAATTCATATATTTTCTAATAAAGGGAGGAAATGATATGAATTGTATTATACCATTTACAAAAGATGTTAAATTTAAAAGTAATATTGCAGAAATTTTAAGTGTTTCACTTGAACATGATTATACAGCAAATGAAACAGAGGTTTTAGGTAATTTTACAATATCCGGGGAATATAAAGTGCATGAAGTAAGTGTTAATAAAGAACATTTTGAATATGTTTTACCATTTTCAGTTAATATGACAAATAAGATTGATACAAATAGTGTTAATTTTGAAGTACAAGATTTTACTTATGAAGTTATTGATAATGATACACTCAGAGTAAATATTGAATATAGTATTAATGCTGATGAAGTAAAGGAAGAAGAGCCTTTATTTAAGCAAGTAGAAGAACCAACACTCGACAATTTACTTGATGAAATAGATAGAGAAGTAGAAGAACCTAAAGAAGAAGTAAAAGAAGAAAGAGATATATCTGAAGAAACTAAAGATACTATTTTAAATAATATTAATGATAATGATGATGTATATGTAACTTATCATATTCATGAAATGAAAGAAACTGATACAGTAGAAAGTATATGTTTAAAATATAATACCTCAGATGCAATACTTGGTGAATATAATGATTTAAGTACACTAACTCTTGGGGATAAAATTATAATACCTGAAATAAATGAATAAAAGTTTAGAAATACTAAAAGCTATATATAAACCGTATAGATATACAATTAAAGGTAAAACAACTATTTTAGAAACTACCAGCGGAGATTTTATAATAAAACCTAAGAATAAAGATATGAATGAATTATATAATTATCTAACTAATCGTGGCTTTATGAATTTTCCTAAGATTATTGATGCATCCAGAGATGAAGTTAATGTCTTTGAATATGTTGAAGATACAAAACTACCTAAAGAACAAAAATGTGAAGATTTAATAGAATTAATAGCTAGTTTACATAATAAAACTAGCTATTTTAAAGAAGTAAGTAGTGATAAATTTAAAACTATATATGAAGATATAAAAAGTAATATTAATTACTTAACTAATTATTATAATACTTTATATGAAATTGGCTTTAATGAAGATTATCAGTCACCATCAAATTATTTATTTTTAAGAAATTATTATAAATTAGATGCATCACTTAAGTATGCTGAAAAAGAATTAGATGAGTGGTATTCACTTGTAACAAGTGAAAATAAAATCAGAGTAGCTACTTTACATAACAATTTAGAACTTAATCATTTAAGAGATAATAAACTTATAAGCTGGGATAACTATATAATAGATACCCCGGTTATAGATATCGTTAAGCTTTATAAAAAAGAATGGAATAATATAGAATTTAGTGAAATATTATCAAGATATATGTATAAGTTTCCTTTACTTGATTATGAAAAAAAATTATTATTTATTTTAATAACATT
>OGQZ01003124.1_pt1 | contig 10854 bp, 11 predicted proteins | sample 1553321 | NCBI WGS metagenome assembly OGQZ01 (sample SAMEA2579958, study PRJEB22360) | human gut metagenome | reverse complement strand
CATCTTGAACACCTTTCGCTCTTAACTAGGTGTCCAATTCATCATACCCACTCCATCCTTCGCCCCCATTTCCTATCTAAAAAATGAATATCAATTCGAATCGAGCTCCGAGATTGAGGCCTGCCGATTCGCGTCGACCATTGCATTCTACGCGGCGACTTACGGCTCTGGTGACGAGGCCAACGATAAGGACTACGGGTGCCCCGGCGGTTTCGATGGCGAGAGAATCGAGACCATGGAAGACCTATTTCTTCTTACTGTCTTCCAGATATATACCAAGCTTCTGCTTCCGAACGAAGGGTAAGAAATAACACGAGGCATTCGTTATTTGACTCTGCCTAATTCTGCCAAATTCATTTTCGATACCTCACTCATTTCCTTCATTACTTGGGCATACTTAAATCAGAAATTGGTCGTAGGGCGCGACCAACGAAATCAAAAGAAAGCCCACTGAGAAGATGTCTTCAATCTCTTTGGGTTGGAGGCATTTTCTTTTTCGGAGAGTCTGCATGAATTCTAAAAATGTCTTTTTGACAAACTCGTTCTACAAAGAACATCCAAACCATCTAGTCTGCTCTTTATACTCGGATATAAACACTAAGGAGGTAGACGTGTTTTGGAGCTATGTTCAGCTTGATGACGGCACTCAGTTTGCCTACTCAGAGACAAGAGATGACGGGACCGTTCGCGTAGCCGTCGAGCGTCCGGTTGACCTTGGCTTTGACCATGCAGAATGCCTCTTGCCTGCGGTTAATTGGTTCAATGTCGAAGGATTTTCTATTGACGATCTGGATTTTTTGACCGAGTTCGTTAGATCAAACGCCCCATTTATCTTCGAGCTTGCAGAACGGCAAAAAGCCGGACCGGCGGTTTCGGCGCTGGCCCCCTGACGTCTACTGTTGAACGGCAAATAACCCATGATTACGCCTACCGACATATCCACCGCCGCCTCCCGCGTGCTTGCTCAATACGACGTCAGCGAAGCATATTAATTTGGCTCGTTTGCCCGAGGCGAGCAAACGCCCAATAGCGATATTGACTTGCGCCTAGTCTGCGGCAACGGCATGACGTTCGGCACGCTTTACGAACTCTCCCATGAGCTCGAGAGGGAACTTGGGCGAAAGGTTGAAATCGTCACCAACCCACCAGAGCACATGCGCCCAGCATTCCGCAAAAGCATCAAGCAGGAAGAGATGCGCCTTTATGTCTCAACATAAACGAAACGATGAGCTTACGGATACAACCCTACAGCCCTGTCCTCCCAAAGAACCTAACGCCGAAAGCCTAGAGGCCATCCGCGAAGGGGATGCGTTCTTTGCCAGTGGAGAACTAGGTCGTTTCGACAACTCCGCCGACCTTATCAATGCAGCTCTAAATGCCCCTGAAATGTGAGAAAACCCAATCACCAAAGAGACGGCCGTCTTGGAGGTGCCAGATCGGCGAGGTACGTACCTCGCCATTTTTGTCCTTCGACGGATAGCGGTACTATCCAGCCTTCTGGCATAGCCCGAGAGCCGACGAGCGCGACCGTGTGACTTCTGGGTTTGCCTTGCAGCTCTTCCCATTCATTTGTATGCTTGACTTTGATTTTGGTCGTAAGGCGCGACCAACGGAATCAAAAGAAAGCCTGCCGAGAAGACCTTGGTCGCAGAGCACGACCAACGCAATCAAAACAATGCTCGCGGAGAAGGCGCTTTCAATCGCATTGATTGGAGGCGCCTCTAATACCAAGAGATATCTACTCTGCCGGAGAGCCAGGAGCAAAGGTGGCGGTCGAACGCGCCTGATAACGGGTATCGCTCTAACGAAACCAGTACTACGCTTGGATCCAGGACCTCGTTTCCGGAAGCCGCACGACCAGTGGACTCGCCGAAGAGTTGCGCCGCGGTTGCATTGTGGGCGCGGGCGACCCGTCACCCGTATAGAATCAAACCATCCGCACGCCAGTTATTGAATGGATTGGACACCACATGGAAATCCCCGGCACCCTGTGCAGCAATGTGTACGACTTCGCGTTTTGCCCCGAGCCCTGTTACGAGCGCTTGGCCGACCTCGCCGACCCCGAGGACTGGGGTCCCGGCAACCGCATCCTCAAAACTACCTGTCGTTTTCGTTTAGCCGCGCGGTGTTCTTAACCGAGCGTGACGCGGACCAGACCGCCCCGTCCAACTTACCGCTGGTGTTCGACGACGACCGATGCCTATTCAACACCGGCCTTTACACGCGCCGCTACGAGACCATCTACGGCCTGTTTGAGCCCAACACCAAGCCCGACGCGCGCCAGCGCTGGTTTTTGAAGGGCTTCTTTAAGGAGAGCGACCCCATGCTGGTCTCGTTTGAGTACCTGCCATGCCGCGTGCGCTTTGCCGAGGACCCCTCCGAGCTGGTCTTTGACTACCGCCTGCCCATCCGCTCCAACATCGACCACATTCTGGGCGACGAGGAGAACCTGACGCGCATTCCCGCCAGCCTGATGGGGGAGGGCAACTCGCTGCTGCTGCGCCGCGCCTTTGAGGGAGCTGTCGTCGAGGCCGCCCGCCGCGCCGCCGCCAACTATACGCTCGCGGTGCCGCAGTTCTACGGCGGCCGAATTCAGCTGCTTCTACCGCTGTGCCTAACTGGCGACAAGCCCGAGCTGGCGCTGACCATCCAACGCGAGGACGGTTTCTACGCAGCGCGCACCTGCCTCACGCTCGACATGGCCTACAACAACGCACGACTTATCTGCCGCCCAGAGACCTCGTGGATCAAGCGATAAAGGTCGGTCTACCTGCTGGTTTGTCGTCCACCCTGATTGCGGTGGCGCGGTTTGCGCCCACGAATTTACAATCGAGGGCAAAAAGTTCTTGGTAAACCACGCACGGCTATGTTAGTATCTCTTTTGCCGAAAGGCGACGGGCGATTGGCTCAGGGGTAGAGCATATCCTTCACACGGATGGGGTCACAAGTTCGAATCTTGTATCGCCCACCATCTAAAGTACAGGTCAGAGGTGTTAAGCCTCTGGCCTTTTTCTTTTTGACACCAAGGGTGATTCCAAAACGAATCGTAGTCGTATAAGGCGTCATTTTTTTCGCACCCTTTTTGCTGACGCCATTGCATGTTTTGTATAAAACGCATGCGTATTTTCATTGAATTCCCCATGTGATCCGCGCGCAAATGTGGAGACAGGGACCACATGCCCAAAGCTCCTTCCAGCGGTTTTCTATCACACGACGGTTTTTCGGCGGAACTCGGCATGCTTTTGTCAGCATTTGGTTTGCTTCCCGTACTTACCCGCATGATGCCCCGGTAGATAATCGGCCATGCCCGCAATCCGCACGGCCTACGGTCGAAACCAGGGGAGGCCACATGGACGAAATCGTCTGCGCAAACACCGCATTCCGCTACTGGCGCTGCCCACCGCAGGTGCATGACCTCTACCCGCGCCTACCCAGCTCCGATGACGGCTGGCGGGCCCTATCCCAAGCCCCTTTCGTAACCGATGTCCTCAAGACCCCGATTATCGCTGTTGCTTCGCCAGGTTGTTGTAATCACCACTCGGGATTGCGCTCCACTATTCGCTGGGAAGGGGCTTCGGATACCGGCACAACAACCGACACTCATTTAGGCTTTAGCGTCACCAATCCGCTTAACACGTTATTTACTATGACACGCTTTGTGTCCCAAATAGATCTCGTACTGGCTATGTACGAACTTTGCGGCTGGTTTTCTGTTTTCGAGCCGACCCCCGCTGTCGAAATGCAGCTAAAAATCGCGTTAAAGGAGAATCGCAATTCCAGCACGCAGGATCTGTTCGAACTTGGAGAAGGCGAAGACGAGATTCCTTGGAAACGAGTTTATGCACGCACAACCGTAAAGGTCCCAGCAAATGAAGGCCAAACGAACAATCGCGAGGATGGAAGAGAGGTTACGAAACTCAAAGGTACTTCGCTTTGGATGAGAAAGCCACTCATCGAACTGAGCGACTTGCATCGATTCGCCGAAAAGGTCAAAAGTCAAATGTGGGGAAAGCAGTTTTATGATGCCGCTCAGCAGGTTATCGGCATTGCTGCATCTCCACTCGAGGTCGCGGGGGTCCTGCTTCTAAGTCGTTCTCGACGTCTAGGTGGTTCAGGATTCAGATACGTATACCTCAACGATTTAACCCCTCTATCCGAGGAAGCCCAAAGCATCGCAGGTCAAAAGGTTTGCTACGGTGACATCGTGATTGTAAACCCAATCCTAATGAAGGCAGCAATTATCGAAATCCAAGGTGAGGTCATCCATGGGTCAGGCGCGGTACTTGACCAAGATGCGGAGCGCATGACTGCGCTCCAGAGCATGGGTTTCGATGTGTTCCTGGTAACCCACGATATGCTTAACGACAAAAAACAGCTAGACGCCATAGTCAAAAGCGTCTGCAGTCGTTTGGGGATTCGATATAAAGCCAAATCCGAGGCAATGAAGCGCGCCGAGACGCGACTGCGAGCAAATGTTCTGTGCAACTGGTTGGAACTCGGAAATTAGCCGGCAACAAGGCGCTAGAACGACCTAGTTTTCCTGCTAGTGAATTAGTATCATTTCAAAACTACGCCGGATTACGGGGCTGGACCCGGACCGGCCGTCCATACCCTGCATTTCGCTGAATGCGCAAGTCGTCTACCTGCGGTTTTGATTTTACCGATTACGGCATGCTCGGGGGTTCCCGGCCTGGCCCCGTAAACCGGCATGGTTTTGAAATCGCCGGGTCGGCGGGAGCGCGATTGGCCCCGATAATGGGCCCGGCGCCGGCGGGATGGTCGTTGGGCGGATGGCGGCCCGTGGGGTGGAAGCGAAAACCGGCGAGCGGCGGAACCCGAGATGCCCTGGGCGCGCCCCGCGGGCCGGATCCGGCATCGCGGGTCCCTTGCCCTCGAGTCCGTGCCGCGCTCTCGTCCCAGCGGCGCCCGCGCCTCCGGAAAGTTTTTCCAAAATTATCCTTGCATCGCCGTCCGAGTTCCCGTATAGTACTTCTTCGCACGGGGGCGTAGCTCAGCTGGGAGAGCGCTTGACTGGCAGTCAAGAGGTCAGGGGTTCGATCCCCCTCGTCTCCACCCGAGCATTGAATGAGGCTCCAACGCAAGTTGGGGCCTTTTTTCATATAGGCACACAAGGTCAAAGGCGGCACCATGATCCTCCTGGTCGACAAGATCGAAAAAAGCTTCGGCGCGCGCGTCCTCTTTAGTGGCGCGTCCTTCCAGATCAACCCCGGCGAGCGTTTTGCGCTCGTGGGACCCAACGGCGCCGGCAAAACCACCATGCTCAAGATCATCATGGGCATCGACAGCCCCGACGCCGGCCAGGTCCAGTACGCCAAGGACTGCCAGGTAGGCTATCTAGAGCAGGAAACCAACCTTGAGCACAAGGACACCACCATCCTTGCCGAGGTCATGGCCGCCGCCAAGGAAATCCGCCGCATGGGCGAGCGCGCCAACGAGCTGCAGGCCCAGATCACCGAGCTCTCCGAACAGGGCAAGAACGTCGACGCGCTCCTTAACGAGTATGGACAGGTCCAAGACCGCTTTGAGCACCTGGGCGGCTACGAGCTCGAGAGCAACGCTCGCAAGATCCTGTCCGGCCTGGGCTTTAAGGTCGCCGACTTTGAGCGCCCGTGCTCCGAGTTCTCGGGCGGCTGGCAGATGCGTATCGCGCTGGCAAAGCTCTTCCTGCGCCACCCCGACCTGCTGCTTCTAGACGAGCCCACTAACCACCTGGACCTCGAGAGCGTCCAGTGGCTACGCGGCTTTATCGCCAACTACGACGGCGCCGTACTCATCGTCAGCCACGACCGCGCCTTCATGGACGCCTGCGTCGACCACGTCGCCGCGCTCGAAAACCGTCGCGTGACCACCTACACCGGCAACTACAGCAGCTACCTCAAGCAGCGCGAGGACAACCTGGAGCAGATGCGCGCCAAGCGTGCCGCTCAGGAGCGCGACATCGCCCACATGCAGGTCTTCGTTGACAAGTTCCGCTACAAGCCCACCAAGGCAGCCCAGGCCCAGGAGCGTATCCGCAAGATCGAGCAGATCAAAAAGGAGCTCGTCATCCTGCCCGAGGGCCACAAGCACATCGACTTTAAGTTCCCCGACCCGCCGCGCTCCGGCGACATGGTCGTGGGCCTCGAGGGCGTCTCCAAGTCATACGGCGATAAGCACATCTACAGTGACATCGACCTCAAGCTCTACCGCGGCGAGCACGTGGCGCTCGTCGGCCCCAACGGCGTCGGCAAGTCCACGCTCATGAAGATCCTCGCCGGCCTGGAGCCGCCCACCACCGGCACCCGCGATCTGGGCACCAACGTGGGTGTGGCCTACTATGCCCAGCACGCGCTCGAGGGCATGACCGAGTCCAACACCGTCCTGCAAGAGATCGACACCGTCACGCCAAAGTGGACCGTGCCGCAACAGCGCAGCCTGCTGGGCGCCTTCCTGTTTAGCGACAACGATTCCATCGAAAAGCAGGTACGCGTCCTCTCCGGCGGCGAAAAGGCGCGTCTGGCACTGGCCAAGATGCTCGTGGCCCCCGAGGCGCTCCTGTGCCTGGACGAGCCCACTAACCACCTGGACATCGACTCGGTGGACATGCTCGAGAACGCCCTGCAAAACTTCCCCGGCACCATCGTGCTGATCAGCCACGACGAGCACCTGGTGCGCGCCGTTGCCAACCGCGTGATCGACATCCGCGATGGCAAGGTCACGGTCTACGACGGCGACTACGACTACTACCTCTACAAGCGCGAGGACCTCGCGGCCCGCGCCGCCGCCGAGGCGGCAGGGGAGAGTGCGCTGGCCACGGCCAAGTCCGCCAAAGTCACCGCGGCCCAGCCCGATGCGCCCGCCGCCGCTCCCAAGCCGGTCGAGGGCAAGAAGACCAAGGAGCAAAAGCGTGCCGAGGCCCAGGCCCGTGCTGCGCTCAACAAAAAGCTCAAGGGCGTGCGCAACCAGCTCAAGAAGATCGAGACGGAACTCGACAAAAAGCGCGCCCGCTATGACGAGCTTATGGAATTGATGGCCAGCGAAGAGCTTTATGCCGATCAGGACAAGTTCAACGCCGCGCTGGGGGAATATAACGGCCTTAAGCAAGAGCTTCCCAAGCTCGAGGATGAATGGCTCGAACTTTCCACCCAGATCGAAGAGGAGACCGCGCGTGAACTCTCGTAAGGCCGCTGCTGTGGCGATGAGCATCATCGCCATCGCCTGTCGCATCTGCGGCATCTTTATGAGCGCGATGACCGTGCTGCTGTGTTTTAGCGGCCTCACCGCCAAGCTGCAGATCGTGGGCTTTGTCGTTGAGCTTTCACGCACGCTGCCGAGCGCCATCGCCGGCTACGGCATCATCACATCGCCCTTTGGTGGCGTGTTCCGCCTGGATTACGCCATCGTGGCCGTCATCCTGTTTGTGGCCGACTACCTGCTCACGCGCGCCTCGCGCCGCGTCCGCTAGAGGAGCGCCATGTCCAGCAGCTACCTGATGAACTTGCTTGCCAGCGCCGTTGCCGTTATCGTCGGCATCGTGATCCACGAGAGCGCACACGCCGCCGCAGCCTGGGCACTCGGCGATAAGACGGCGCGTTCGCGCGGCCGCGTGTCGCTCAACCCGCTCAACCATATCGACCCGTTTGGCACCATCATCCTGCCGCTGCTTATGCTTGCCGCCGGTGGCCCGGTGTTCGCCTTTGCCAAGCCCGTGCCCGTCTACCTCAACAACCTCAAGCACCCCAAGCGCGACGAGGTCCTGGTGAGCGTGGCCGGCCCCGCGTCGAACATCGCACTCGCATGCCTCGCGGCCGCCCTCATGCACGCAACGTACGGCAATCTCTACGCCAGCATGTCCTTTGCCGTGGCGTCGCAGATCATGAACTTCGGCGCCACGTTTATCGTGGTCAACCTGTCGCTCGCGTTCTTTAACCTCATTCCGATTCCGCCGCTTGATGGCTCGTCGATCATCGTGCCCTTCCTCAAGGGCACGGCGCTCAACAACTATTACCGTCTGCAGCAATACGCTATGCCCATACTCATCCTGGTTCTATACCTGCTGCCTATGTGGACCGGCATCGATGTAATCGGCCGCTATTTCGACGTTACCGTGTATCCGCTGGCTGAGTGGCTGCTCAACTTCGCAATCGCCGGCATCTAAGGTAAACTTACAGGTCGACCGTGCAAAACGGTCGCAACATGCACCCAAACCGCGCCGCGAAGGCGCCGTCAAAGGAGGTCGAAGATGTCGTATCGCGTGTCGACGCAGGTCTACAGCGGACCGTTCGACCTGCTGCTGCAGCTGGTAACCCGCCAAAAAGTTGATATCGGCGCCATCTCGATCAGCGAGGTGGCCGAACAATACCTTGCCGAGGCCGAGCGCATCGAGGCGCTGGACCTGGACGTGGCGAGCGACTTTTTGCTGGTCGCGGCAACCCTTTTGGACATCAAGGCTGCCTCGCTGGTGCCCCAGGAAGCCCCGCGCAAGACAGACGATGATGACGAGGACGATGAAGACCTCGAGGAGCTCAGTACGCTCGACGGCGACGCCCTGCGCGAGGTCCTGATCCAGCGCCTGATTGCCTACAAGCAGTTTAAGGGCGCGGCGGCGGCCCTTGGCGCGCGCATGCAGGCCGAGAGCCGCATGCATCCGCGCGTGGCCGGCCCCGACCCCGAGTTCTTGGGCTTCATGCCCGACTACCTGGCCGGCATCACCCTGCGCGGCCTCGCCGTCATCTGCGCCGACTTGGACGGCAAGCGCCAGACCTTCCTGCTGGAGGCCGAGCACGTGGCACCGCATCGCGTGCCGCTCGACCTGACGGTGGCCTCGGTCGACCGCTTTACCATGGCGCACCAAACCTGCACCTTCCGCGAGCTGCTGGACGGCGACGCCACCACCGAGCAGCTCGTCGTCACCTTCCTGGCCATGCTCGAGCTCGCCAAGCGCGGCTCGCTCACGCTGAGCCAGGACGAGATCTTCGGAACCATCTGCATCAACCGCGTCGAGGGCGCCGAGGCCTACGTGCCCGGCGAGGGCCCCGAGCTCACCGAATAGGAGCGACCAACCATGTCAACCCTTTCCACGCTAGAGGCAAACAGCCTCAAAGGTGCCCTCGAGGCGCTGCTGCTGGTGTCGAGCGACCCGGTGAGCGCGCCCGCGCTGGCCGGCGCGCTGGATATCGCCCCCGGCGAGTGCGCGTCGCTGCTCGCCGAGCTCAAGGTTGAGTACGAGGAGGCCAACCGTGGCTTTCAGCTGCGCGAGGTCGCCGGCGGCTGGCGCCTGTTTACGCACCCCGCCTACCACGATGTGGTCGAGGCTTACGTGCTGAGCTGGGATACGCAAAAGTTGTCGCAAGCGGCGCTCGAAACCCTGGCCGTCATCGCCTACCACCAGCCTGTGACGCGCGAGGTGGTCAAGGGCATACGCGGCGTCAACTCCGACGGCGTCATCGCATCGCTCGTCGACAAGGGCCTGGTGCGTGAGCTCGGCCGCGACCCCCAGCGCGGTCAGGCCATCATCTACGGCACGACCAACGCCTTCTTGGAAAAGTTCGGTCTGCGCTCCACCCGCGATCTGCCCGACCTGGAGCAGTTTGCCCCCGACGAGCAGTCGCGCCAGTTTATCCGCGAGCGTCTGAGCGGCCGCAGTATTCAGTCCACGCTCGAGGAGCAAGCCGAGGACCTGGACGAAGAGCGCGAACTGCTCGATACCGATGTTGAAGATGTTGAGGCAGTCGAGGACTTGGAAACCCCGGTCGTCGACGAGACCTCGGAGGAATTGCATGACGAGGACTAACGAAGTAGGGGAGACGCGCGCCATGGGCAACGCAGTACCCGCAACCGACGCCCAGCCCGTCTATCCGCACACCATGCGCCTGCAGCGTTTTTTGGCACGCGCGGGCGTGGCGAGCCGCCGCGGCTCAGAGGACCTGATGACCGCTGGCCGCGTGACCGTCAACGGCCAGGTCGCGACCGAGCTGGGCACCAAAGTCGATGTCGACCGCGATCATATTGAGGTCGACGGCATGCCCGTCAAGCTCAACCAGGGCGCCGTGTACCTGATGCTCTACAAGCCGACCGGCTACCTCACCACCATGAGCGACCCGCAGGAGCGCCCTTGCGTGGCTGATCTGGTCCCGCGCGACCGCTTTCCGGGACTTTTCCCGGTGGGTCGCCTGGACCGCGACACCACGGGCCTTTTACTCTTTACCACCGACGGCGACCTGTCGCAGGACCTGCTGCACCCCAGCAAGCATGTCTATAAGACCTACCAGGCACTCGTGGACGGGCAACTGACCGACTGCGATCTAGAACCGCTCCGCCGTGGCATCGAGCTCGACGACGGCCTGTGCCAGCCGGCAATCTGCCGTGTCATTAACGCGCGCGAGGCCGAGGCAGTGGCGCCGCAAGGCGTCAAGCCCGGCACCACTGCCGTCGAGGTCATCATCCGCGAGGGCCGCAAGAATCAGGTCAAACGCATGCTGAGCAAGATCCACCACCCGGTGATCCGTCTGCACCGCTGCAACTTTGCCGGCCTGGAGCTCGAGGGCGTGGCCAAGGGCTCGTGGCGCGAGCTCACCGACCGTGAGGTGCAGATCCTCAAAGGCGGCGGCATCCCGCCCAAGCTGCTGCCCGTGCTGTTCAGCGGAACGCTGCGCCACAGCGACACGCCCACCGGAGACGGCAAGCGCAATATGGGGCTGGGACTTTCTGTATGCAACGCCATTGTCCGCGCACACGGCGGCACAATGCACGCACAAAATAGGGACGGCGGTGCGGAATTTATCTTCTGCCTGCCGATGATAGAAAAGGAGCCGGAACTGCAATGAACATTCGAGAAAAAATACTCATCGTGGA
>OGQZ01003111.1_pt1 | contig 10897 bp, 6 predicted proteins | sample 1553321 | NCBI WGS metagenome assembly OGQZ01 (sample SAMEA2579958, study PRJEB22360) | human gut metagenome | reverse complement strand
GTCCTCTCCATTGCCGGAAGCGTATAACCCCAGTGTACAGCCGACAAAACCGCCGGCATGTTCCGTGCTTAAAGAGCGCAGATCAATGTCGGAGATAACCGGTTTCCATTCACTATTGCTTTGGTAAAGAACACTGGCCACAAGCCCTTCTACGCGCAACTTCAGTTTGATGGGGAGTGCAGCCGGCAGATCCATTCGCGCCAAACAGCTGTCTTTACCATCTTTGCAAAGAGAAACAACAAGTTTGACCCCCGAATCCTGGGGATAGCACTCTGCCCGCAGATGGTTTTCGTTGCTTTGAACCATGGCAATACCGGCGCAATCACTCTCTTTGCAGAAATGCGGGATAAAGCTGGTTTCAAATTCGCAATTCCAGTGTTGCTGACGCAGCGCGAGGTATGCAGGCTCACCGCAATCCTTCAAGCTGTCGCAACGATGGAAAAGACGAACAATATGCTCTTCTGCGTGCAGTTCCAGTTCGTGATCGCGGTGATTGCGCAAAGTCAGCAATTCCAGCGGCAGAGAAGGTGTATCAAACGTATAGGTTTTACATTGGGGTACGTCGTCAGAAGGCTGCCCCTCGTAAGGCAGCGTGACTACTTCTTCAAGATGACCGACCCCCGCATTTACAACCGGCCAACCATCTTCCCAGGTAACCTTTGCCAAAAAGGTTTCACGCCCCAACAACGTGTACCCCTGGTTCGGCCGGCAAGCCAATACAACCATATACCAGTTGCCGTTTCCGTCATCCACTAAGTCGGCATGACCGACGCAGGTAACAGGATATTGGGCTCCCAAATGGCGATGCGTCAGAATGGGGTTGCAGGGGCAGTACTCGTAGGGACCAAACACATTTTTGCTGCGCGCGATCATGACGCTGTGGTGGATGGAAGTACCGCTTTCCGCATGCAAAATGTAATAGTAACCGTCCTTTTTGTACAGGTGAGGTCCCTCCGGCCAAATGGCTTTGCGCTGGAATCCGGTAAGTACAATGGTGGCATCGGGCTTTAACTGCATCGTGTCCAGATCCAGAGTTTGAATCCAAATTTCGCAGTCGCCATTGTAGCGGTACCCGGCAGAACGCGGCCGTTGGCCGATATAATAGCAGGTACCGTCATCGTCAAAAAAGAGACTGGGATCAATGCCGCCGGTAGACTCACCCAAATAGTAAGGCTCGGACCAAGGGCCGCGCGGATCTTTTGCAGTGACGATAAAATTTCCTTGGTCGGACACGTTGGTGGTAATCATATACCAGGTGCCCTTATGGTAACGAATGGTAGGGGCAAAAATCCCCTCGGAATGCTGACAGCCGGACAAAGGAACCTGAGAATCACGATCGAGCACATTGCTGATCAAATTCCAGTGGACAAGATCTTCGCTCTCAAAAACCGGCACGCCGGGAAAATACGCAAATGTCGAATGAACCGTATAGAATTTGTTCCCTACCCGGCAAATCGAAGGGTCGGGAAAGAAGCCTGTCATGATAGGATTTTTAACGGAAAGCATAGAAAACCTCCAGGTATAAAAGGGTGATATTCTGCATGCAAAAATATAGAGCTATGGCCGCTGCATCCAAGAGGAAAAACAGATGCAGCGGCCATAGCTATTGAAGGGTGCCGCCGAACTGACTTTTCGGATTACAGGCACTGGAAAACAGGGGCGAATGGCAGGAAAAGGATTTTACTCTTTTACACTGCCAATGGTCATGCCGGATACAAAGTATCTTTGCAGGAAGGGATAAAGCAGAATGATGGGAAGCATCGTCACCACAGTAGCGGCGGAACGCACGGTAACCGGCGTGACGGCTGCGGTAGCGGTGTTGCCGCCGGTGGTGGCACTGCCGCTTTGCTGCATGACAGAGGAAAGAAGCTTCATCAACTCATATTGCAGGGTCGTATACTGGGTGTTCATCCGGTTGTACAACATAGCATCGAACCAGGAGTTCCACTGTCCGACAGCTACGAACAGGGCGACGGTGGCATACACCGGCTTGCACAGGGGCGAGATGATACGAGTAAAGATGGTGAAATCGTTGGCACCGTCAATCATGGCGGATTCTTCCAGCGCGCTGGGCAGACCTTCCATGAAAGTGCGCATAACCAGAACGTTAAATGCGCTGACCATGCCCGGAATGACGTATACCCAGAAAGAGTTGGTCAGGTTCATGTTGCGGTACAAAACCAAGGTGGGGATCATACCGCCGTTCACGTACATGGTGATGACCCAGAACAAAGACAGCTGGGAACGGAACAAAAAGCGTTTGCGGCTGATGATGTAGGCCAAAAGTGCGTTCGTTACCAGGGCGAAGATGGTTCCCAACACAGTTCTGGCCACCGAAACCACTGCACCGGTGAGGATGTTCTGCTGATGCAGAACCGTTTTATAGTTCGAGAGCGTAAAGATGCGCGGCCACAGATGGATGCCACCGCGTACGGCGTCGATACCGTCGTTGAAAGAAAGCGCCACCGTGTTCAGAACAGGATACAGCGTAATGGTGACGAACAAAACCAGGAAAATGGTATTGAAGGTAACAAAGACTTTGTCCATGGTGGATGATTTGATTTTCATGTGTACCCTCCCCTTAGAACAATCTGTCTTCACCGGCACGTTTGGCAATCCAGTTTGCGCCGAGAATCAGAATAATTGCAACGACGCTCTTGAAGATACCGGCTGCAGTACCCAAAGAATAATCGTTCTGGCTGATGCCCCAGGTCAAGGTGTAGATATCAATGGTTTCCGAAACACTCTTGACCAGGCCGTTGCCAAGCAGATACTGGACTTCAAAGCCTGCATTCAATACGTTGCCAATATTCATGATCAGCAGAATCATAATGGTGGACTTGATGCCAGGAAGCGTGACGTGCCAGATTTTGCCCCACCGGCCGGCACCATCCAAAGTGGCTGCCTCATACAGGCTGGGATCGATGGAGGTAATGGCGGCCAGGTAGACAATGGCATTCCAGCCGGTTTCCTTCCAAACATTGGCAAATGCAACGATTGGCCAAAAATAACCCGGATTGGCGAAGAAGTTGATGGGCGAATTCAGAATGCCCAGGTTCACCAGCATCTCATTGATGATACCGGTGGAAGACAGCGCATCGTGCAGAATACCGGTGACAACGATCCAGGAAAGGAAGTGGGGCAGATAGGAAACCGTTTGAACAAGCTTTTTGCCGAACATGTTGCGTACTTCGTTCAGCAGGATGGCGAAGATAATGGCCATTAAAAAGGTGGTCACCAGATTGAGAACGCCCATGGCCAGAGTGTTACGGATATCACGCAAAAAGACTTCGTCAGAGAACAGGAATTTAAACTTATCCAGTGCTACGAATTCAGATCCGAAGAGGCCGTCTTTGGGTTTGTAGTTCTGAAAGGCCATTACCCAGCCTGCCAGTGGAACGTAATAAAATACGATGCCGTATACAAAAAAGATAGCCGCACAGACCATCAGAAATTTCTGGCGTGAAATCTCTTTCCATGTAATACGCTTTGATGGATTTTTCATTGGCGAGTCCTCCTAAGGAACGTGTATGGCGAATCATGTGTTGCAAACTAACGTTTAAGGAGCTTGCGGGTTGAATGCATTTCATAAAAAAGTGGCCACAGCTACACCGTGCAACCGTGGCCACTTGTATGTGTCAACGTCTATGTCGCCTGCAATAACGGGCATCAAAGACCGGCACGGCGCTCAAGCTCAGTTTGCATTTCTGCCAAGAAATCCTGCGGATTGGCTGCGTTGTACGCAGTCATGTATTGATTCCAGGTGCTTTCAAAATCAGGCGCCATAACAACTTTGGGCAGCCATTCGTGTTTGACTTCGCCCATCTTGACCCAGGCAACACCACCGGGGGTTTCGGTAGTCATTGAACCGGAGTAAGAATACATCGGGAACCAGGGGCCCGGTTCTTCTTTCACAGAACCGATCAAATCGACGTAGCTGTCTACGCCGTAGGCATCAAACAGTTTCTGCAGGGGGGTGGACAGGCCGTCCAGGAATTCGCTTGCCTGCTGGTCGGGCTGCATGGCGTTTTTGCCGTCCCGGCTGGTGCCCAGCCACTGCGGCATGTAGGAATAGCTGCACAGGTGTGAGGCCTGATAGGCGGGATCCGCGCACTGCATCCGCATTTCTTCGGTGCGGTAATACATGCCGTTTTCATCCACCAGGTAATCCTCACCTTCAACGCCCCAGTAGCGAAGATCGTGAATCTCCTGGTCCAAGAGGTCATTCATGAACTTAAAGGCTGCATCAATATCGGAGCAGCTGGTGGTAACGGCCACGCCGCTGGAATTGTTCAACGTGTCGGCGTAGTTGTGCCAGCGGTTTTCCATTCCTTCGTCAATGGTCAGGCCCAGCGGAACGTAGTTGCAGCCCTGCTCGTCCAAACCCTGCTGTTTGAAAACATCATTGACATTGTACGCGAAGTTCCACCACTGGTCGCACATGCCCAGCACAGCGCCGGTGGAAAGCTTGGCGATGTATTCATCGTAGGTCTGGGTGGCGAATTCTACGTCCACGTAGCCTTTCTGGTATTCTTCGTTCAATTTCTGGAAATACCGCTTGGCAGTGGGCGTGGTATTGTAGTCAACTACCTGCATCGTATCCGTGTCTACAATGACAGAGCCGTCGTTGGGATACCCATCAAGGAACTGGGGTGCATTCTCGATGCAGAAATAGCGCCAGTCTTCGCAAAGTGCCGTGTAGGGAATGTTCTTGGTACCGTTTGCCATGGTGGGGTTGGCATCGGCATAGCTTTCCAGCAGATCGAAATACTGGTCCAGGGTTTTGATTTCGGGGTAACCGGCCCATTCCAGAACACGCGCCTGAATCCAGAAGGCTTCATCGTTATGGGTGGTGGCACGATCTTCGCCGTAGGTGTTCTGGAATACGTTGGCCCAATAAATCTTGCCGTCATCCTGACGGAACTTGTCCCACTCTTCGTCGGTGTACATTTCTTTCAGGTTGGGGTACTTTTCCAGGTAATCATCCCAGGGCACCAGGACGCCTGCGTCATAAAGAGACATCATGGCATCGCCGCCATTGATGAAGTCCGGATACTCACCGCCCGCGATGATTGTGCCGATGGCTTCTGCGTCGGTCTGGCCGGTCAGCCAGGTCTCTTTCAGTTTGGCACCGGTCTTTTCGGCAATGATGTTCATAACATCGTTGTCATCATTGATTTCGGAACCGGGCATTGCGGTAAACATCGTAAATGTTTTGATCCCATCGGACGATTCATTAGAGCCGCCGCATGCCGTTAAGCCCAGCAGCATGACCGCGGACATACTTGCCGCAAATGCGCGGCGCCACAATTTTACTTTCATAATTGGCCTCCTGTAGATAGATTTTCCGCCCTTGCGGGTTTCCCTGATTTAAGTATATATACCAAAAATGTTTTACACAACCGACAAATTCCAGTAAAAACCCCTGAAAATTATAGCTTTGCAAATTCAACGGAAGAGGAAATCGCGCTAAACAGCGAAACAATGATACAAAAAAGACAGGCAGTCCCCCATCCTTGAAGTATTTTGGAAGGCAACATGCCTGCACTTTTGTTTGGCTTATCGTTGTTTTTTAAGAATGAAAAAAACGAAAAGCAAGTGTATGATTATTCTGGTGTGAATTATTTCCCGGGAAATTCAGAATGTGGTTTCTCGGTTTTGCTCTTCCGAAAATGGGAAGGCGTACAGCCTTTCAGCTCGATAAATTTGCAAAGGAAATAATCCACATCTTTATAGCCCACATCTTCGGCAATGCGGCCGATCTGCTTGTTTGTGTACAATAGCTGGCGGCACGCTTCGTTAATACGGTAAGAACACAAATAGTTTTTAAAGGACTGCCCGTATTTTTTGCGGAAGATTTGCCCTAAGTATGCACTGTTGATATAGTATTTTTTGCCCAAGCCCTGCAACGTCAGGTTTTCCGAGTAGTGTTCCTGGATTTCCTTGTCGATAGAATCCAAAATATCGATGGAGATATTTTTTCGCAGAAGGGAAAGGTAGTCTGCATACTCGCGTGCAAAGCGGAACAGATGCTGTCGGCTCCCGCGGGAAATTCCTTCCCGGAAAGACTGCGCGCTGATAAATTGCAGCATTTCCTTCTGGTTGGCTTCGTTGTCCAAATTGGATGCAAGATGCATAAGCCGGAACAAAAGATAATTTAAGTTCAGGTTGATATCTTTGTCATGTACGCCACGCTGCTGCATTTCGGCAAACAGATGGTCTATTTCGGAGCCGATGCGTTCCTGCTCATTCAGTTCAATGGCGGTAATCAACTGATCCAGGGTATCTTTGCACAAAACGGCTCTTTCTTGCGGAACCGATAACTCTTCCTCGTAATAATAGATCGATTTTTGCTGGCGGAAGGCGCAAAGGTTTTTCAGCCCGCAGACGGTATCATACGATTCAGAAACAGTGGTGATATCGTCCACTGTTTTGCCAACCAGAAATCGCAATTCGTGTTGTGTCGAAACACCCAATTTCTTATAAAAATCCTGGATATACTGTGTTTCGGAACAGCCGGCATTTCGGGCAAGCGCACCGCTGTAAACAAAAGCAATCCCATACCCAACGCGATCCAACGAAGCGTCACAGAAACACCGGCTCCGGTCCTCGCCTAAAATTTGCACACAGCTTTGGTACAGGTCACGCTGCACCATACGGAAGTGGTTCTCATCATCGTCATCTTCGCCGTCCGAAGAATGGCAAGCGGAAATTTCAATGTAACGAACGCCGCCCGAAAAATCCAGATGCTTATGCAGATAATCCACGCCGTTGGGATCATATTTGCCGAACAGCAACGAGATCAAACACCGGGCCTGATAGGCCACTTCGTACTGCTCCTCCATTTTGCTGTTTTGCGAGATGTTATTGTATTTGCTGAGAATGGATAACAGATCTTGCTTTTCCACCGGTTTGAGAAGATAGTCGATACACCCGTAGCGCAGCGCTTTTTGAGCATAGGAAAACTCACTGTATCCGCTCAGAATCACGAAACCGGCGTTGGAAAGATTCTCCCGGCGAACAGTTTCCAGTAATTCAAGTCCGGTCATTTTTGGCATCATAACGTCGGTGATGACAAGGTCAACGGGTAACCTTTTTATGTACTCCAAAGCCTCCTGTCCGTCAGACAAAACGGCAGCCACTTCATAGCCTGCGGCGTTCCAGTCAATCAACGCCTGCAAACCTTGCGCAATAAACTGCTCATCATCTACGATAATAACTTTTAACATGTCACTCCGCCCTTATTGCTTTGTTTAGAGGAAACCGAATCGAAACAAGTGTTCCAATGCCCGGCTCGCTTTCCACCGAGAACTGTGCAGTATCCTCCGTCATCATGCGGATGCGCAGGCAGGTGTTCACCATGCCTACGCGTCCTTTTTCTTTTAACATTTTCAGGCTGGCGTTGCGCATCCGGTCTTGAATACGTTCTACCTCGGCCTCGTCCATACCGCCACCGGTATCTTCAATTTCCATGCAAAGCGCATCGTTTTCTGTATACACGCGTACAAAAATCCAACCGGGAAAAGATTTTGCTTCAATACCGTGCACACAGGCATTTTCCACAAAGGTGGTAATGGTCAATTTCGGAACCAGGATGTTCTGGCAATCTTCCTGCGCATTGATTTGATACGAAAGGCGCTCCCCGAAGCGATATTTTTGCAAGGACAGGTACGCTTCAACAAACGCCAGCTCACGCTTAATGGTATTGGAATCCGAGGACCAATCCACGTTTTGGCGCACCATTATGGCCAATTTCTGTATCATATTGGCGGTTTCTTCTTCTTTTTTCAGGATGCTGTGCATACGGATGCTTTCCAGTGCGTTGAACAGAAAATGGGGATTGATTTGGCTGTATAAAGCCATCAGCTCTGCGTTCTGCCGGGCAATATCCATCTTCTGCTCTTTCAGTCGGCATCGGTAGGCGGTGTCAATCAGGCTGTTCATCCGGTCAGCCATGCGGTTGTAGTTGTCCATCAGACTGCCGATCTCATCTTGACCGCTTGGCCCGGAAATCTTGATCAACACGTCGCTGTCTATCTGGTTGAAGACTTTTTCCAGACGGGAAAGACGAGAAGTAATGGAATTCTCCAGCAGATTCATCAAAAGCTGCGGGGGAATAATGTTCAGGATCAGCAGCAGGATCAGGATATAGATGTTTTGGCGAATCAGGGCTAAAACGTTGCCGCTTGGTTCCATCACATAGATGTCCAGATCTTCCCCGTAAAGGGTAAAATGCTGGGACAAGCCTACCGAATCAGACGGGGAGAATGTGTCATAAGGCTGCCAACGATAATTGGGCATTGCGTTCGTAAGCAAAATCCGGTTACCGCTGCATACATAAACTGAATCGTTATACCCCATGTTCTGGAAATCGCGGTCCAGCGTGCTGTAATTGATTTCAATACACAAAAGGCACTCCGCCTTATCGCTGTAAAGGCCATTCATCCCACGTAAAAACAACACCTGGCGCCCATCTGTTTCATCATAAGAAAAAAGAAGCCGCGGGCTGTAGCCATCCGCAGTATACTGCTGATACCAGGGCTCCTGCGAAACGGTGGATAACCGTGCAAATTCACTGCCGTTTATCAGGGTTTCATTGTCTGCATACACCCGTATGACAGAATTTGTGATCCGGGAAACACCCTGCAGCAAAGAATTGTGGATGTATTCTCGGTAACTTGAAAAATAGTGCTGGGGACTGGCATATTGCCGGCTCACAAAATCCTGAAGGGAGTTATCCATATACAGGCTGGTAGAAATCAGCGCGGAATCTTCTGTGGCGGCGGAAAGCATCGACTGCACTGATTTGGCTATTTTTTCCATCTGGTGCAGCTGCTCGGCATGCTCGTTCTTGGTTAATGCATGTAAAATTACAATATCGGTCAAAAATATGGGGATCAGAATACATAAAAAATAAAGATATCTAAGTTTTTTCTTCAGGCTTAAGTCATTGAGAAAACTTTCCAGCTTGATTCTGACATGATGAAACCGGTTCATACAAAGCTCCTTACCGGTGAATGTTGCAAAATGACCTTGCTATTTTTAGCGGTGCAAAGTATAATGCCAGTATCAGTATAATTCAGCCGCAGAACCATTGTCAATCAAATAACAGATTGAATAGTGCACAATCTGAATCGCTGTTTTTTGTGAATATTTACATCCTGAAAAAAAGGAGGAGCACTCATTGAGAGGCGTTTTTAATCCGGACAGCCCCATGATGCGCGCCCTGGGCGTTGTGTGGGATCTTATTGTCCTGAATCTGCTGTTCCTGGTTTGCTGCATTCCGGTGGTCACCATTGGCCCTGCCATCACGGCTTTACATTATGTCACCACAAAAATGGCGGGTGAAAAAGACGGCACTCCGGTGGTCGGCAATTTTTTCAAGTCATTCCGGGCAAATTTCCGCCAGGGCGTACTGATGGGAATTCTTTTTGGGGCCGCAGGGGGATTTCTGGGCTATGATATCTATCTTCTATGGCATTCCGGGAATTTCCAAAACAGCATCTTTAAGATTTTGATTCCCGTGGCAGCAATCGCTTATATGATGACCTTCGTATATGCTTTCCCGCTGCTTGCAAGATTCAACAATACGGTTTTAGGTACCATACGGAATGCGTTTATCATGTCTGTGACCTCTTTGCCCAAAACCTTTTCCATGTTGTTGTTGATAGGCGCAAGTGTAGCATTGACCCTGTATACACAGACCACATTGCGCTATGGATTGTTTTTGTGGTTTGCGCTGGGGTTCTCTTCAATCGCTTATGCAAATGCATTTGTTTTAAATGACGTTTTCATGAAGTGCTCAGAGCAGTACTCTTCTCAGATAAATCAGGAGCAGTCTCAGGATACTACGGAGAATTCAGACGGCAAAAAGTAACCGTTTGACGGCATAGAAAAAAGCAAAAGAGCGCGGAAGTCATCTCCGGCGCTCTTTTGCTTTGGTCTGGAAATCAGGCTTTCAGCGTAAAGGCAGCAACGCTGCATGCGGGCAAGAGGGAAGTAAAGCTGTTGGTACCAACAGTTATGTTTGTCAACGGCTTCGGCTCGACTTGATGGGGATTATCAAACGTATTGTAGGCAGCCGCGCCGGCACCATCACCGCTAAGCACCTGACCGGTGATGGAAGTAAACTTGCTCAGGCCATCCCAGTGAATTTCAACAGGCACAAGGGTACATTATACCGTTGCTTCTTGCGGGAACCAGATGCGGTAATGCCCGCTTAAAGCAAGCAGCGCAAAAAGATACAGGCAATTGTCATAATAACGCCGCGGTCCGGAACGGAGCGGAGTGCTAAAGAACCGGCGGAGCCATTCATCCGCGCAGGCGTCATCCAGAATCAGGGAACCCTGCGCAATGGTAGCCAGAAGCCCTACAGGATGCAGAGCATTTCCTTCAACGGGTGTGCCGTCGATCAGATAGATGCCGTTTGTTTGCCCGTGTTCCTTTTCTTCAAAAAATTGCTGAATATGTGCAGCTGTTTCTTGGGCCCAACCGTCTTTGTCCCCGAACCATTGGGCATCCAAAGCAATGTTGCCCAACGTGCGGTATGCATCGCTGAAGAACCAGTCGTGACGGTCCGGCTGATCACCCCGATGCGGGCGGCCGTCGTACTCGGCATATTCGGCACTCAAACCGGTACGGGCGTGGCAGGCTTTGCGCAGGTACTGGCGGCTGGCCGCTGCGGCTGCATGCCAGAAAGGACGGTCGCATTCGTCGCTCCACAGAGCAAAAAGTTCATAGAAATGCGGCAAATGATAAGAGGGATCGGTAAATTCACAGTTGGGAATGAATTTGATGAGATGGTTTTCGGGGTTCCACATGGGAAATCCGGAACCGGCTTCTTCGCCTTTGTGTACACATGCGTGCAAGATGCGCCGTGCCCAGGAAGCGTAATCCA
>OGQZ01003110.1_pt1 | contig 10900 bp, 8 predicted proteins | sample 1553321 | NCBI WGS metagenome assembly OGQZ01 (sample SAMEA2579958, study PRJEB22360) | human gut metagenome | reverse complement strand
GTACTACCTGCCGTTTCGTAATAGCGCACCCAATACCAGAACGTGATGGCAATATAAATATTCATTGCTAACAGCAATAATTGCGTCGCTTTACGCCAGGTCGTGGCATTGCGCCAGTCATTCCACGGTAATTTGCCGCCCGTCGTGCCTGGCCGCCGCTGCCAGCGGGTTCTCCTTTTCTCTGTCATGATTTTGCCAGTCCGTTAAGTTGCATACCAAATGCCACTATTCTAGTTGTTCTTAACTGGCTGATATTGATTCAAATCGCGTTCAGGTCTTTCTTATTCAACCATGCTTTCAGAGCGGCAACACTGCGTGTAATTTCTTCGTGTGGAAGGGGGGCAGATAATGGCTGCTGCTCCAGTTGTGCGCATAGCTGGCTGGCGCTACGCATTCCCAGACTCGAGCAACTGCTTTTTAGCTGATGTGCGGCACGCTTTATTTTTTCGCTGTTCTGGCTGGCGCGGGCAATGTCGATTTCATCGAGAAGCGGCAGGGCATGTTGTTTAAATAATATCAGCCATTCGTGGATCTTCTCCGTCCCCATCAACTGAGCATCTTCATTGAGTTGCGATACATCCAGCGGTTGATCGTTATTGACTTGCAGTTGGAGATAGTGCGCCAGTAACTGACCGAGCACTTCACGCGGCACCGGTTTAGGGATAATCCCGCGAAATAATGAACTGGTACGCTGGCGCAACGTTTCGTCGATGACATGAGCGCTAAAGCCAATCAAAACCAGCGACGGATATTGCTGTGCCAGTTGTCGGGCAAGGGTAATACCGTCGATATCGGGCAGATCAAAATCCACCAGTGCGGCAGCAAACGGTTCGCTATTTTGCAACGTCTCTATCGCGTGCGCGGCATTTCCTACCGCAACGACCTGCGCCCCACTGCTGTTCAACATTTCGACGGTAATTCGTTGGGTTAGCGGGTTATCTTCAATCAACAGTAATCGTAAACCGTCCAGACGCACCGCCTGATTGACTGTTTTTGGCACGGGAGCAGTGGCAACACGTAACGGCAAGCGTAAACAAAAACAGCTTCCAACTTCCGGCGTGCTGGTGGCGCTCAGTTCGCCGCCCATCGCCTGGGCCAGACGGCTACTGATGGTCAGCCCCAGCCCGGTGCCGCCGCGTTTGCCGCTAACCTGAACAAATGGCTGGAAGATTTCAGCCAGTTTCGTGGGATCAATACCGCAGCCGCTGTCTTCCACTTCGACCAGCCATTGTTCGCCATCAGTGCGACTACGCAGGATAATGTGCCCTTCGTCGGTGAAACGCAGAGCGTTGCTCAACAGGTTGGTAATGACCTGACGAATACGCCGCGGATCGCCCATTAACGCAGTCGGTACATCGTCGGCAATTGCTGTTGCCAGGTGAATCGGGCGACCTTTCACCCGTCCGCTCATTAATTGCAGGGTACTTTCCAGCAGCGGGCGCGGTTCAAAGGGTTCATCGCTGACCGAAACATTCTTGCCGCCTGCTTCGATAGCCGAATAATCGAGAATATCGTTGAGGATGGTCAGCAACGATTCACCAGAGTCAGTAATTGCGCGCAAATCATCGCGCTGGGCGTTAAGTGCGGGGTTATCTGCCAGCAGCTGTGCGGTGCCGAGAATACCGTACAGCGGTGTGCGGATCTCATGACTCATCGCCGCCAGAAACGCCGATTTTGCCTGGCTGGCTTTTTCTGCTTCCGCCCGTGCCTGTCGGTGTTCTATCACCAGTTCCTGCAATTCAGCTGTACGCGCTTTGACCTGCGCCGCCAGCTGTTCGCGGTGGCGATTCAGTGCATGAACACTGCTGCGAAACGCATCCATCAGCCGCCCGATGGTGTCCAGCTCCCGTACGCCAGCGGTTTCCGGGAAAGGGGAGTCAATATCACCGTCCAGCAGCCGTTGCAGCGCCTGCGTTTGTTCGGCAAGTGGACGCGTGACTGAGCGATAAACCACGCGCCAGAGGATCAGAATCAGTGCGCAAAGAGAAACTATTCCCAGCAATAACAGGCTGTATTGCCCGCGTGCACTCGCTTTTTCCAGATGCGCCAGTCCGTGCTGATTACGCAGCTCAATGGTATCGACCAGCTGACTGACTTCGCTACTAAACTGCGCGAACTGGGCGATGTTATTTTGGGCGAGAGTTTGCAGGTGATTGCTGATTTCACTGTCCTGCTGGAACAGCGCCAGCAGATCGCTATATTGGCTAACGGTAGTTAACGTTGTTGCGACCTGCGCACGAACTCCCGGATCTTCAATGCGTATTTGCCGACGTTGCAGAATTTTCACCGCATTATTGAGCTGCTTTTCCAGCGTTGGCGCATTTTTCTGGATCTGTTCCAGCCCCAGATTCATCACCATTTGCTGCACCCGCAGGGCGCTAAGGCGCAGTTCATTCATCTGGTTAACATACTCAAGATCGATATCAATCAGCCGATCGAGTGCACTTTCTGCGGCCTGACGCTGATGTTGTTCAATCAAATCGTAAATCCCGGCCTGGGTCGCTCCGGCGGAGGTTGCCGCATTATTCGCCTGACCTTGCGCCAGGCGTGCGATTTCATCGGCGGCGGCGACTATCTGCTGACTGAGTTGCTGTTGTTGCTGGCGCAGTTGCAAACGCTGTCCCACCAGTTCCCCTTGCTGACGTAACGAACGGGAGATCTCCTGCTCCTGTTGTTCAATAGCGGTGGTATCAAAACCTTGTTCCCGTAACGCTTGCAGCAACGCATTAATCTTCAGGCTTTGTGCGGTGAGCATTCGCCCCTGCGCCTGCCACATCTTTTCGTTATCGGCACTGGTCAGGTTCTGCGCGGCGAAAAGTTCCCAGGCGCTGGCTTCGCTCAACTGGCGCGCCATATTCATGGTAGGAATCAATGCCTGAGTGTTGTCTTTTTCCACCTGGCTGATAAAGCGCAGGTTGTACCATCCCACCAGGGTACTGGTCAGGGTTAATAGCGCCATCAGGGCAAAGCCCATCCAGAGTCTTCGGGTCAGGGTTAAATTCACGGTCGGTGCACTTAAGATGAAAAAGGTTGAGTCGCAAAGCGGAATGCATCTAGCATAAAGCCTTATTATTGATGAGGCTATCATGCGCGTACTGCTATTTTTACTTCTTTCCCTTTTCATGTTGTCGGCATTTTCAGCTGATAACCTGTTGCGCTGGCATGATGCGCAGCATTTCACGGTGCAAGCCTCTATGCCGCTTAAAGCCAAACGCGTATGGAAACTGTGCGCGCTTTATCCCAGCCTGAAAGATTCATACTGGTTATCGTTGAACTACGGTATGCAGGAGGCTGCTCGCCGCTACGGTGTGGATTTAAAAGTGCTGGAGGCAGGCGGCTACAGCCAGTTGGCTACCCAGCAAGCACAAATCGACCAGTGTAAACAGTGGGGCGCAGAGGCCATTTTGCTCGGTAGTAGCACGACGTCATTTCCCGATCTGCAAAAGCAGGTAGCAAATCTGCCGGTGATCGAACTGGTGAATGCTATTGATGCTCCCCACGTGAAAAGCCGCGTTGGTGTGCCCTGGTTTCAGATGGGCTATCAACCAGGGCGATATCTGGTGCAATGGGCGCACGGTAAACCACTGAACGTGCTGTTGATGCCCGGCCCCGATAACGCCGGGGGCAGTAAGGAGATGGTAGAGGGTTTTCGCGCAGCCATTGCCGGAAGTCCGGTACGTATTGTTGATATTGCGCTTGGCGATAACGATATTGAAATCCAGCGTAACCTGTTGCAGGAGATGCTGGAGCGCCATCCAGAAATCGACGTCGTTGCCGGAACGGCCATTGCGGCAGAGGCGGCAATGGGTGAAGGGCGTAACCTGAAAACGCCGCTTACCGTGGTGTCGTTTTATCTTTCACATCAGGTGTATCGCGGGCTGAAGCGGGGAAGAGTGATTATGGCTGCCAGCGATCAAATGGTCTGGCAGGGGGAACTGGCGGTTGAGCAGGCCATCAGGCAATTACAGGGGCAATCGGTGTCTGATAATGTCAGCCCACCGATTTTAGTCATGACGCCGAAAAATGCCGACCGTGAACATATCCGCCGCTCGCTGTCACCAGGGGGATTTCGTCCGGTCTATTTTTATCAGCACACATCAGCGGCTAAGAAATAACCTTCGCCATGTTGCGTCACCAGTAAATCCGCGCTGAGTTTATGGCGTAAACGACGAATTAACACATCGACGGTGCGCAGGTCAGGGTTTTCCACCCGACGCGCAGAGAGCATACGCAGCAGACGTTCACGGCTAAGAATTTCGCCCGGATTCGTCACAAATGCCACCAACATTTCATACTCTGCGCGGGTCAGTTTAATCGGCTCGCCATCCCGCTCCAGCGTATGGCGCGACACATTCAGGCAATAACCGGCAAAGCGATAGCAGTTGTCCTGTGTGTGCGGTTGAGCTTGTCGCGTGAGGTCGATTCGCCAGAGCAGATTTTTCACCCGTACTACCAGTTCGCGCAGTTCCAGCGGTTTGGTGACGTAATCGTCTGCGCCCATTTCCAGCCCAACAATACGGTCAATCCGATCGCTGCGTCCCGTAACCAGAATAATCCCCACCGTTGAGCGTTCTCGCAGGGCGCGGGTCAACATCAGGCCATTTTCATCGGGCAAATTGATATCCAGCAGAATTAAATCCACCGGCTGATTCTGCATAATTTCCCGCAGCCCGGCACCGCTCGCCGTAACGGAAACGGTATACCCCTCCTGAGTGAAGTAGGATTGTAATCGCGCCTGGGTAACCGGCTCATCTTCAACAATAACAATGTGATGTGGCATCAGAGGGTTTTACTCATTCTGTTCATATCTGTTCATATTCTGCCGTAAGCCGTTCATCCTGACCAGTGCCGCTGTTCATATTTACTCATTAAGATCGCTTTACTAAACCATAATTTTACAGGGGCTATTATGCGGAAACTCTGGAACGCGCTACGCCGACCCAGTGCTCGTTGGTCGGTACTGGCGCTGGTCGCTATTGGGATTGTGATTGGCATTGCGCTGATTGTATTGCCACACGTTGGGATCAAAGTCACCAGCACAACCGAATTTTGTGTCAGTTGCCACAGTATGCAACCGGTGTATGAAGAATATAAACAGTCGGTGCATTTCCAGAACGCCTCCGGCGTGCGAGCTGAATGCCATGACTGTCATATCCCGCCGGATATTCCAGGCATGGTGAAGCGCAAACTGGAAGCGAGCAACGATATCTACCAGACCTTTATTGCCCACTCCATTGATACACCTGAAAAATTCGAAGCCAAACGCGCGGAACTTGCCGAGCGTGAATGGGCGCGAATGAAAGAAAACAACTCGGCAACCTGCCGCTCCTGCCATAACTACGACGCGATGGATCATGCCAAGCAGCATCCTGAAGCGGCACGTCAGATGAAGGTGGCAGCGAAAGATAATCAATCCTGCATCGACTGTCATAAAGGTATTGCCCACCAGTTGCCGGATATGAGTAGCGGCTTCCGTAAGCAGTTCGATGAGCTGCGCGCCAGTGCTAATGACAGTGGCGACACACTGTACTCCATTGATATTAAGCCGATTTATGCGGCGAAAGGCGATAAAGAAGCCTCTGGTTCTCTGCTGCCTGCCTCGGAAGTGAAAGTCCTTAAACGTGACGGCGACTGGCTGCAAATTGAAATTACCGGCTGGGGCAAAAAGGCCGGGCGGCAACGGGGAATCTTCCGGTGCGTGTACTCACCCAGTTCCCTGGCAAACGCATCTTTGTTGCCTCGATTCGTGGTGATGTGCAGCAGCAGGTGAAAACGCTGGAGAAAACCACCGTTGCCGACACCAATACCGAGTGGAGCAAGTTGCAGGCCACTGCGTGGATGAAGAAAGGTGACATGGTGAACGATATCAAACCGATCTGGGCTTATGCTGATTCGTTGTACAACGGCACCTGTAACCAGTGCCACGGCGCACCGGAAATCTCTCACTTTGACGCTAACGGTTGGATCGGCACGCTCAACGGCATGATTGGCTTTACCAGCCTCGATAAACGTGAAGAACGCACCTTGTTGAAATATCTGCAAATGAATGCGTCTGACACCGCAGGTAAGGCTCACGGCGATAAGAAGGAAGAAAAATAATGAACAATAACGATCTCTTTCAGGCATCACGTCGGCGTTTTCTGGCACAACTCGGCGGCTTAACCGTCGCCGGGATGCTGGGGCCGTCATTGTTAACGCCGCGCAGTGCGACTGCGGCGCAAGCGGCGACTGAGGCTGTCACCTCGAAAGAGGGCATTCTTACCGGGTCGCACTGGGGGGCTATCCGCGCGACGGTGAAGGAGGGTCGCTTTGTGGCGGCAAAACCGTTCGAACTGGATAAATATCCGTCGAAAATGATCGCCGGATTGCCGGATCACGTACACAACGCGGCGCGTATTCGTTACCCGATGGTACGTGTGGACTGGCTGCGTAAGCGCCATCTGAGCGACACCTCCCAGCGCGGTGATAACCGTTTTGTGCGCGTGAGTTGGGATGAAGCCCTCGACATGTTCTATGAAGAGCTGGAACGTGTGCAGAAAACGCACGGGCCGAGTGCCTTGCTGACCGCCAGTGGTTGGCAGTCGACGGGGATGTTCCATAACGCTTCGGGGATGCTGGCGAAAGCGATTGCCTTGCATGGTAATAGCGTTGGTACGGGCGGAGATTACTCTACCGGTGCTGCGCAGGTGATCCTGCCGCGCGTGGTTGGCTCAATGGAAGTGTATGAACAGCAAACCTCCTGGCCGCTGGTATTGCAGAACAGCAAAACCATTGTGCTGTGGGGCTCCGATTTGCTGAAAAACCAGCAAGCGAACTGGTGGTGCCCGGATCACGATGTTTATGAATATTACGAGCAGCTAAAAGCGAAAGTCGCCGCCGGTGAAAGTGAGGTCATCAGCATCGATCCGGTTGTCACATCCACCCATGAGTATCTGGGGCGCGAGCATGTGAAGCACATAGCGGTTAACCCGCAAACTGACGTGCCGCTGCAACTGGCGCTGGCGTATACGCTGTACAGTGAAAACCTGTACGACAAAAACTTCCTCGCTAACTACTGTGTAGGTTTTGAGCAGTTCCTGCCGTACCTGCTGGGTGAGAAAGACGGTCAGCCGAAAGATGCCGCATGGGCTGAAAAACTGACCGGCATTGATGCCGAAACCATTCGTGGGCTGGCGCGGCAGATGGCGGCGAACAGAACGCAGATTATTGCTGGCTGGTGCGTACAGCGTATGCAGCACGGTGAACAGTGGGCGTGGATGATTGTGGTTCTGGCGGCGATGCTGGGGCAAATTGGCCTGCCAGGTGGTGGCTTTGGTTTTGGCTGGCACTATAACGGCGCAGGCACGCCGGGACGTAAAGGCGTTATTCTGAGTGGTTTCTCCGGCTCTTCGTCGATTCCGCCTGTTCACGACAACAGTGATTACAAAGGCTACAGCAGCACCATTCCGATTGCCCGTTTTATCGATGCGATCCTCGAACCGGGGAAAGTGATCAACTGGAACGGTAAATCGGTAAAACTGCCGCCGCTGAAAATGTGTATTTTTGCCGGAACTAACCCATTCCATCGCCATCAGCAGATCAACCGCATTATTGAAGGCTGGCGCAAGCTGGAAACGGTTATCGCCATAGATAACCAGTGGACCTCAACCTGCCGCTTTGCCGATATCGTGCTGCCTGCGACCACGCAGTTTGAGCGTAACGATCTCGACCAGTACGGCAACCACTCTAACCGTGGCATTATCGCCATGAAACAGGTCGTGCCGCCGCAGTTCGAGGCGCGCAACGACTTCGATATTTTCCGCGAGCTGTGCCGTCGCTTTAATCGCGAAGAAGCCTTTACCGAAGGGCTGGACGAAATGGGCTGGCTGAAACGCATCTGGCAGGAAGGTGTACAACAGGGCAAAGGACGCGGCGTTCATCTGCCAGCGTTTGATGACTTCTGGAATAACAAAGAGTATGTCGAGTTTGACCATCCGCAGATGTTTGTTCGCCACCAGGCATTCCGCGAAGATCCGGATCTCGAACCGCTGGGCACGCCGAGTGGCCTGATTGAGATCTACTCGAAAACCATCGCCGATATGAACTACGACGATTGTCAGGGGCATCCGATGTGGTTTGAGAAAATCGAACGCTCCCACGGTGGGCCTGGCTCGCAGAAGTATCCGTTGCATCTGCAATCTGTGCATCCGGATTTCCGACTTCACTCGCAGTTATGTGAGTCGGAAACTCTGCGTCAGCAATATACGGTAGCGGGTAAAGAGCCAGTGTTCATTAACCCGCAGGATGCCAGCGCGCGCGGTATTCGTAACGGTGATGTGGTACGCGTCTTTAACGCTCGCGGTCAGGTGTTGGCTGGGGCAGTGGTTTCTGACCGCTATGCACCCGGCGTGGCGCGAATTCATGAAGGGGCATGGTACGATCCAGATAAAGGCGGCGAGCCTGGTGCGCTGTGCAAATACGGTAACCCCAACGTGCTGACCATCGACATCGGTACATCGCAGCTGGCGCAGGCGACCAGTGCGCACACTACGCTGGTGGAAATTGAGAAGTACAACGGAACAGTGGAGCAAGTGACGGCGTTTAACGGCCCCGTGGAGATGGTGGCGCAGTGCGAATATGTTCCCGCGTCGCAGGTGAAATCATGACCACGCTGACAGCACAACAGATTGCCTGTGTTTACGCCTGGCTGGCGCAGTTGTTCTCCCGTGAACTGGACGATGAACAACTGACGCAAATCGCCAGTGCGCAGATGGCTGAATGGTTTTCGTTGCTGAAAAGTGAACCGCCGCTCACTGCGGCGGTGAATGAGCTGGAAAACCGTATTGCCACGCTGACAGTACGTGACGATGCCCGTCTGGAACTGGCCGCTGACTTTTGCGGTCTGTTTCTGATGACCGACAAACAAGCGGCGCTGCCTTATGCATCGGCCTACAAACAGGACGAGCAAGAGATTAAACGCTTGTTAGTTGAGGCAGGGATGGAAACCAGCGGCAATTTCAACGAACCGGCAGATCATCTGGCGATCTATCTCGAGTTGTTGAGTCATCTGCATTTTTCGCTGGGAGAGGGGACCGTTCCTGCGCGAAGAATCGACAATTTGCGGCAAAAAACACTGACGGCGCTGCGACAATGGTTACCAGAGTTTGCTGCGCGTTGCCATCAGTACGACAGTTTCGGTTTTTACGCGGCACTAAGCCAGTTATTGCTGGTGTTAGTGGAATGCGACCACCAAAACAGATAACATCGTTTGTTGGCCTGATAAGACGCGTTTAGCGTCGCATCAGGCATCAGGACGCAGTTGCCGGATGCGTCATCACATCTGGCAAACACACATCACGGATGAGCTACAAACCGGGAAAGCCGCTGGCGCAGCAGACGGGTTTCCTGCTTCAGGTGCGCAATATCATCCATTAACGTCAGCGCCACCGCGATCCCCGGCCAGTCCAGAGCGAGTTCATGACGCAGGCGTACCGCGCGTTGCACCACAATGGCGGCATGGTCGTCAAATACCCAGGTTGTTTCCTGGATCTCACGCGGTTCAACCACCCCCAAACCGACAATTTCATTCAGCTCCTCTTCAGAGATGCCGGTATGCAGGCAAAATTCGGTAATAGTAAAAGTCACCGTAACATTAGCCATTATGCTTTCCCCCAATCTTTACGTGGATCAAAAGACGACTGGGCATCTGCCAGTTGCTGCCATAGCGCGGCAGTGTTTTCATCCGGTTTCGGCGGCATCACGATTTTCAGTACCGCATACAGATCGCCGGTCTGTTTTTTGCTCACCAGACCTTTGCCTTTAACGCGCAATCGTTGCCCTGCCTGGCTGCCAGGTGGGATAGTCAGCAAAATGCTTTCTTTCAGTGTTGGAACGGTGACTTTAGCACCCAGCGCCGCTTCCCACGGGCTAACCGGCACCACAATTTCCAGATCCTGGCCGACAATATCGAACAGCGGATGTGGCGCAATATGAATCACCAGCCACAAATCGCCATTTGGACCGCCGTTTTCGCCCGGCGTCCCCTGGCCTTTCAGGCGGATGCGTTGACCATTGCCGACGCCCGCCGGGATCTTCACATTCAGCGTTTTCGGGATTTCCTGTTCGATCATGCCAAAGGCGTTATAAACCGGCAGGTTATAGCTGATGGTACGCTTATGCTCAGTAAGCGTTTCTTCGAGGAATACCGCCACTTCGATTTCAATATCGTGGCCGCGTGTGGCGGGGCGTTGACGGCTCTGGCGGGCATGCTGACCGAAAATTGACGAGAAGATATCGTCAAAATCTTCGGCGTTAAAACTCTGACCGTCTCCATGCTGGAACTGACGGCTAAATTGCGGATCGTTGCGATGTTGCCACATCTGATCATACTCAGCGCGACGTTGTTCATCACTCAACACTTCCCAGGCTTCAGCGACCTCTTTGAAGCGGGCTTCGGCATCCGGTTCTTTGCTGACATCAGGATGGTATTTGCGGGCCAGTCGACGATAGGCGGTCTTGATTGTCTTGAGATCGTCCGTCGGTTTCACGCCCATGATGGCGTAATAATCCTTTAATTCCATAGCGTTATCTCGCGTAAATCAACACAAATTGAAGGAACCCCTGTAAGGTAACTCCTATAAGTGTAGGGTAATCCTCAAAATTTCATATGCCAACACAGAATATGTTATTGAAATCATCGCGGAGAGGAGGTCGCCTCAAGGTGGGGTGCTGAACATATTTTAAACAGGTGAAAAAGGGTGAGCGATTTTTGATAGTTGAACCAGACACTTTAAGTTTTACTAGTGCGTCATTATTTATTAAATTTTATAGGCGCTATATATGGGTAGTAATATACATGGAATTAGTTGCACTGCAAATAATTATTTAAAACAAGCCTGGAACGATATAAAAAATGAGCATG
>OGQZ01003109.1_pt1 | contig 10903 bp, 7 predicted proteins | sample 1553321 | NCBI WGS metagenome assembly OGQZ01 (sample SAMEA2579958, study PRJEB22360) | human gut metagenome | reverse complement strand
TCTTGACACGATGAACGGGCAGCGTATTTGGGTGGAATTCCTTAATCGTACACAATGGTGTCAGAACGAGTTTCAGGTGTCGAATCAGATTACGGTGGAGGGACGAAAGAAGTGTCGCTATGATGTGACGATTCTTATCAATGGCCTCCCTCTGGTTCAGATTGAATTGAAGCGTCGGGGTGTAGAACTCAAGCAGGCATACAATCAGATACAACGCTATCATAAGACATCCTTTCATGGGCTGTTCGACTATATTCAGCTATTTGTTATCTCCAATGGCGTAAATACTCGTTATTTCGCCAATAATCCCAATGGTGGATATAAATTCACGTTCAACTGGACGGATGCGGCAAATCTGCCATTCAATGAACTGGATAAGTTTGCTGTATTTTTCTTGGAAAAGTGTACGCTCGGTAAGATTATCGGAAAATATATCGTATTGCATGAAGGGGATAAATGCTTGATGGTACTTCGCCCATACCAGTTTTATGCTGTAGAAAAGATATTGGATCGGGTACAGAACTCCAACGATAACGGCTATATATGGCATACAACAGGAGCCGGAAAGACATTGACTTCGTTCAAGGCTGCCCAACTTGTTTCGGAGTTGGATGATGTAGATAAGGTAATGTTCGTTGTTGACCGTCATGACCTTGACACACAAACGCAGTCGGAATATGAAGCCTTTGAACCGGGAGCTGTTGACGGTACGGACAATACGGATGAACTGGTAAAACGGCTGCATAGTAACTCCAAGATTATCATTACCACTATTCAGAAACTCAATGCTGCCGTAAGTAAGATATGGTACAGCAGCAAGATAGATTCGATATGCCACTCCCGTATCGTGATGATATTTGATGAGTGCCACCGCAGTCACTTCGGGGAGAGTCATAAGAAGATTATGCAATTCTTCGATAATGCCCAGATATTCGGTTTTACCGGAACTCCTATTTTTACAGAAAATGCAGTTGATGGGCATACGACCAAAGAGGTATTCGGCAACTGCCTGCATCGCTATCTGATTAAAGATGCCATTGCCGATGAAAATGTTCTCGGTTTCCTTGTAGAGTATTATCATGGCAGTGAGGAAGTGCAGAACGGCAGTACTAATCGCATGACGGAAATCGCTAAATTCATCCTTAATAATTTCAATAAGTCAACATTTGACGGAGAGTTCGATGCATTGTTTGCTGTACAGTCCGTACCGATGCTTATCCGTTATTACAAGATATTCAAGGAACTGAATCCCAAGATTCGTATAGGTGCAGTTTTTACTTATGCAGCCAATGGAAGTCAAGATGATAATCTGACAGGAATGGGTACAGGTTCTTATCTGAATGACAGTGCCGGTGAGGTTGATGAACTGCAAGCCATCATGGATGACTACAATGAAATGTTCGGGACATCGTTTACGACAGAGAACTTCCGTGCATATTACGATGACATCAACCTGCGTATGAAAAAGAAGCGAGTTGATATGAGGCCGCTTGATCTTTGTCTGGTCGTCGGAATGTTCCTTACCGGTTTTGACAGCAAGAAACTCAATACGCTTTATGTAGACAAGAATATGGAATACCACGGCTTGTTGCAGGCATTCAGCCGGACAAACCGTGTGCTGAATGAAAAGAAACGCTTCGGAAAGATTGTGTGTTTCCGTGATTTGAAAAGCAATGTTGATACCGCTATCAAATTGTTCAGCAACAGTAACAATCCGGAAGAAATAGTGCGACCTCCGTTTGAAGAAGTCAAACAGGAATACAAGGAGCTTGCTACCAATTTTTTGAAGAAATATCCGGACACAAATTGTATAGACCTTTTGCAGAGTGAAAAAGCTAAGAAAGAGTTTGTTTTGGCGTTCCGTGATATTATCCGTAAACATGCTGAAATACAGATATACGAGGATTATAATGAAGAGTCTGATGATCTCGGCATGACGGAACAGCAATTTATGGATTTCAGAAGTAAGTATCTTGATATCCATGATACTTTTGCACTCGTTGTTCCAGCACCGTCACCCAAACCGGATGATGATACAGATGTTCCGGATGACGGAGACCTCGGTGATGTGGATTTCTGCCTTGAACTCCTACATAGCGACATTATCAATGTGGCATATATCCTTGAACTCATTGCAGAACTTGACCCATATAGTGCCGATTACGCGGAACGCCGCCAGAATATCATTGACACGATGATTAAGGATGCTGAAATGCGCAGCAAGGCAAAACTTATTGATGGCTTCATTCAAAAGAATGTGGATGACGATAAGGAAAATTTCATGATGCAGCGAGGCAAGGCTGACGGTACAAGCGATTTGGAAGAACGGTTGAACCGCTATATTGCTGTTGAACGAGAAAATGCCGTCAACTCATTGGCTGAGGAAGAGAAAATATCGTCATCAGTATTGAATCATTTCCTTAAAGAATATGATTATCTGCAAAAAGAGCAGCCAGAAATCATACAAAAGGCATTGAAAGAGAAGCATCTCGGATTGATAAAGACGAGAAAGGCGTTGACGAGGATTTTAGACAGATTGCGTAATATCATACGCACTTTCAGTTGGGATTAAAAGAAATACTGATATGGTAAAGACAAATGAACCCGGATATGTGTATATCTTGACTAATCCAAGTTTTCGTGAGGATTGGGTCAAAATCGGTAAAAGTGCGCGGCCTGTAGATATACGTTCCAAGGAACTTGACAACACGGCTGTTCCGTTGCCTTTTGAGATTTATGCAACCATTCAGACGGTCAAATATAACGATGTTGAAAAGCATGTACACAAGACTATTGATCGGTTGACGGATTTGCGTATTCGTCAGAATCGGGAGTTTTTCAATGTGCCGCCGCAAATAGCTTTGGATATATTCAATGACATAGCCAAGATGATTGATGATGCGGTTGTTACGGTCTATGTAGATAATAAACCGGTTTGCCATAACGAAAAAGATTCATTGCCTGTCGTGCAGAAGCGAACCGTAAAGCGAGGGCGTTTCAAATTCAGCATGGTCGGTATTAAAATAGGGGAATGTGTTACCTTCATGCCTACGAATACAGAAGTCAAGGTGGCAAGCGATGATTCCGTTGAATATCAAGGTCGTATTTATAAATTGTCCCCTTTTGTCGGTACGTTTATGCCGGAAGAGAAACGGAATACATCGGGTGCATATCAAGGGGCAAAATATTTCTCATATAAAGGGAAAGTGCTGGATGACCTGAGAAGTATAATTGAAAGCAATATACCATTGCCGGAAAGTGATGTAATACAGAATAATATAGAGCAATAAGGATATGAGTGAAGAACTGCAACAGAAACTCCGTGACCAGCTTTGGGCGGTCGCAAACCGTTTGCGCGGCAATATGTCGGCAAGCGATTTTATGTATTTTACTTTGGGATTCATTTTCTATAAATACCTGTCGGAGAAGATAGAAACATACGCCAACAGTGCATTGGAGGATGATGAAGTTACATTCAAGGAATTATGGGAAATGACCGATTCGGATGCTGCGGAATTGCAGGAAGAGGTCAAGAACCAATGCTTGGAAAATATAGGCTATTTCATTGAACCGAAATTTTTGTTTTCGTCAGTAATCGAAGCTATCAAACGAAAAGAGAACATTCTACCTATGCTTGAACGCTCATTGAAGCGCATTGAGGATAGCACTTTGGGACAAGATAGCGAAGAAGATTTTGGCGGATTGTTTTCTGACATAGATTTGGCTTCTCCTAAGCTGGGTAAGACAGCCGATGACAAGAATACACTCGTCAGCAATGTACTTCTTGCGCTAGATGATATAGACTTCGGGGTAGAGGCATCACAGGAAATTGATATTTTGGGTGACGCATACGAATACATGATTTCACAATTTGCTGCCGGTGCCGGAAAGAAAGCCGGAGAGTTCTATACTCCGCAGGAAGTCAGCCGCATCTTGGCGGAGATTGTTTCCATAGGACACCAGCGTTTGCGCAATGTCTATGACCCTACTTGTGGTAGTGGCTCGTTATTGCTCCGTGCGGCAAGTATTGGAAATGCTGTGGATATTTATGGGCAGGAAAAGAATCCGACAACTTACAACCTTGCCCGAATGAATATGTTGCTTCACGGCATCAGATTCAGCAACTTCAAGATTGAGAACGGTGACACGCTTGAATGGGATGCGTTTGGCGACACTCAATTTGATGCAGTTGTAGCAAATCCTCCGTTCTCTGCTGAATGGAGTGCTGCTGACAAGTTCAACACCGATGACCGTTTCAGTAAAGCCGGACGACTTGCTCCACGCAAAACCGCTGACTATGCCTTTATCCTTCACATGATTTACCACTTGAACGAAGGCGGTACAATGGCTTGTGTAGCTCCGCATGGTGTATTGTTCCGTGGTAATGCAGAGGGCGTTATCCGTCGTTTCCTCATTGAAAAGAAAAACTATGTGGATGCCATTATCGGCTTACCTGCTAATATCTTCTATGGAACAAGTATCCCGACTTGTATTCTTGTATTCAAGAAATGTCGCAAAGAGGATGACAACGTCCTGTTTATCGATGCCAGCAAAGAGTTTGAAAAGGTCAAGACCCAAAACAAACTCAGGGAACAGCATATCCACAAAATTATTGAAACCTATCGTGATCGTAAGGAAATAGAAAAGTACAGTCACCTTGCATCTCTGCAAGAAATAGCTGAGAACGATTACAATTTGAACATCCCTCGCTACGTTGATACTTTTGAGGAAGAAGAACCTATCGACATCAAAGCAGTAATGGCAGAAATCAAAGAGTTGGAAGCCAAACGTGCCGAGTTGGATAAAGAGATTGAAGGTTATTTGAAAGAGTTAGGTTTGGTAGAATAATGGAACTATGGCAGAGATAGATAACATCCCAGAAATGCGTCCCACGTTTGACAATATTCGTCGCCAAGATGAGAATGGCAATGAGTATTGGAGTTCACGTGACCTTTGTGCTGCTATGGGTTATTCGGCAAATTGGAAATTTCAAAGAGTCATAGACAAAGCAATTAAAGTAGCTGGCGAAAAAGGGATGAATGTGGACGACCATTTCAACCAATCGGTTGACATGGTTAGGATAGGTAGTGGTTCGTTTCGCAAAGTCAGTATATTCCGCTTGTCACGTTTGGCTTGCATGATTATTGCTCAAAATGCCGATGCTAAGAAAGTGTTGGTACAACAGGCAAGGGATTACTTCTCTCAGACTATTCCGACCGATGAATTGATGCAAAATGCGTTGAGCTCTAATATATTGCTTTACAAAACAGCACAAGGCGAAGCCAGAATAGAAGTGATATTCAATAGCGAAACATTTTGGATTTCACAGAAGCGTATGGCTGATTTGTTTGGGGTGGATGTACGAACTATCAACTATCATCTTAGTCAGATATATGAGACCGGAGAACTGACTAAAGAAGCAACTATCCGAAAAATTGGGATAGTTCAATCGGAGGGGGAACGAGATGTGGAACGCACACCGATGTTCTATAATTTGGACGCTATCATTGCCGTTGGCTATCGTGTCAATAGTTACCAAGCCACTCAGTTCCGTATTTGGGCCACTTCTGTATTGAAAGAGTTTGTGATTAAAGGCTATGCCCTTGACGATGAGCGACTGAAACAAGGAAAGCACTTTGGCAAAGATTATTTTGATGATTTGCTGGAGCGTATTCGTGAGATACGCACTTCCGAGCGTAGATACTATCAAAAGATAACCGACATTTATGCGGAATGCAGTGCCGATTACGACTCCAAATCCGAATGTACCAAATTGTTCTTCAAGATTGTACAAAACATGATGCACTTGGCTGTAACTCATCGTACTGCAGCTGAAATCGTGTATGAACGTGCTGATTCCGAGATGCCACACATGGGATTGACCACTTGGAAGAAAGCCCCTGATGGCAGAGTGCAAAAGTCTGATACGATAGTGGCAAAGAACTATCTGTCAGATCGAGAGGTTTCGGAACTTAACGGCATTACTACTTCTTTCTTAGAATTGGCGGAGCTTCGTGCCAAACGTCACATCATTACTACTATGGCAGATTGGAAACGGTACCTTGAACAGTTCCTCGGTGCGAATGATTATAACGCACAAGATACAGCAGGCAAAGTTTCGCAGGAAGAAGCGCGAGAGAAAGCATATAGTGAGTACGAAAAATATAAAGTGATTCAAGACAGGTCATTTATCTCCGATTTCGACCGCTTTAATGGTGACGACAAATTGTTGCCCTTTGACATTAACCCCAATAATGAGTAATGATTATGGAAAATAATAACGATAATAAAGTCCTTAATGTTCCCCATTTGAGATTTCCGGAGTTTAGTGGAGAGTGGAAGAAATGCAAGTTGGGAGATTTGTGTAATGTATTAATGTGTAAACGTATTTTAGTTTCTCAAACAAACACAGAGGATGGTGTTCCTTTTTATAAGATTGGAACAATTGGTAGTACTCCAGATGCCTATATATCGAAAGAATTATTTGACGACTATAAGGTGAAGTATAACTATCCTCGTAAGGGAGAGGTTATGATAACTTGTGCAGGAACAGTAGGAAAATGTGTCGTCTATGATGGGGAAGATGCGTATTTCCAAGATTCAAATATTGTGTGGATTGATAATCCTACACAATATATAAGCAATGGATTCTTATTTCATCTTTTGAGTAAAGTAGATTGGCGAAAATTAAATTCTACAACAATAATCAGAATTTACAATGATGATTTGCGCAACTTGAAAATGAGTTATCCACGAAAAGAAGAACAGCAAAAGATAAGTCATTTACTGTCACTTCTTGATGAGCGCATTGCCACCCAAAACAAAATCATTGAGGATTTGAAAAAACTAAAGTCTGCAATTATTGAAAAAACATTTAATGAAAACTATTCCAATAAGATACGTTTGCGTGATGTTGGCTCATATATTCGTGGTTTGACTTATAGCAGCGATGATGTTGTTGAAAGCAATGGAATTTTCGTTATGCGGTCTAACAATATTATCAACGGAAGCTCGCTTGATTATCATAATAATATAGTGTCTGTAAACAAGCAAATACTAACAGAGCAACAGTTGCAAACTGGTGACATTGTTATATGTATGGCAAACGGAAGCTCCTCATTAGTTGGAAAATCCTCATTTTACGACGGCGATTGCTCAACCCCTATAACTGTTGGTGCTTTTTGCGGTATATATCGTTCAAAGGAACCTATTGTAAAATGGTTATTCCAGACTAATAAGTACCGTAGGTACATTTGGAACTCATTGCAAGGTGGTAATGGGGCAATAGCCAACTTGAACGGGGACGATATACTTCGTATGTCATTTTCGATTCCTGCCACGCCTGCCAAAGACAATAGAATAAAGCTACTTACCTCAGTTGATACTCTATTGGAAAGTAATATATCACTCTGTGATTTATACATTTCGCAAAAATTGTACTTGCTCCGTCAAATGTTTATATAAACAATTGACGGAGCAAGTACTGCTTCTGTTTTGATAAATAGGACGCATAGAGTTCTTCGTTTTCGATTTTCTTCTCAATATTTCTAATAGTATCCACTATATGACGTTGTTGTTCTTTTTGTGGAATTGTAGTTTTCATATCAAGCCACTCTTCAACATTTATCGAACGCCCATCTCGAATGCCATAAGTAACAATAATCAGCGATTTGATAAATTTTTGCGAGGTGAAATAATATGACAGATACCTAAACTCCAACAAATCATTCGGACGCAATATTGTATATGCAGGACTGCATACGCCAATCTTATCAGAAAACGCATAACCTCCTTGAAATGAACGTAAATGAATTACATAATCGCCTTTTCTCACAACTTTATAAGTATTGATATTGCTTCGCTCAAATTGAATATCTAAGTTCAAATCTTCCCTGTTTACCATTCCCTTTTCTTGGCTTGCTGAAAGGATGTTTGAATATTCAAGTTGTTTGTTTCGTTCATTTACAATTTCAAAGATTTGTCTATATGAATATCCTTTTCCTTTTATTGCAGAATAGAGCTGGTCAATAATTGCAGACATTACCGTACAGCAATCCTTAATTAAAGGGCTTGCAGTTGCGCTAACTACCAAAGAAAAGGCTAACATTGCAATTTCTCAGTGTTTAGAGTGTCATAGCTCAACACTTCAAGAGAGCGAGGTTTTGTCTAGTGGACTATGCAAAGTGTTTGGTGCAAATGGATTGGTTGGTTATAAAGATGTGCCACAAATGAACGGTGATGCGATACTGGTAATCAAGGATGGTTCGGGTGTTGGTACAGTTTCCTATGCACAGGGCAAATTTTCGGTAATTGGCACACTCTACTATCTTACTGTCATAGGCAACAATGATTTGCGGTATCTGTACTTTGCGCTGTCAGTGTTCAACTTTCAACCGTACAAAACTGGTATGGCGATACCACATATCTACTTCAAAGATTATGGTAAAGCGAAAATATATTGTCCTTCACTTGCTGAACAAAAGCGTGTCGCAAACGTGCTTGACAAATTGGAGAGCAAACTTTTTGTTGAGCAAGAACTTCTTGCGTCATTCAATCAACAAAAACTGTATTTGTTGGGGAAGATGTTTATATGAACATCTTCCTTAATAGATATTGTTTCTGTATTTGATATTTCTGTAATAGTTGCCTTTCAACATCCTCTTTAAGCGATAACACTGAAAGAAGATGACTAATTTCTTTTTGCCTATCTAAATCTGGTATTGGGCATTTTATGTGATTTATATCCTTTAGGTAGGCTGTTTTCATCGTACCTTCAGTTACAACACGTTCAACTTCTTTTTGAAAATATGAAGATTGCATAAAGTAATAAAGAAATTCAACATCAATATTTGTATTAGGGACAATACCTAAAATTCCTTGTTTGGTACAGACTGGATATTTGTTTATAGAAATAGCACCGATTGTTGCTCCATTAGAGTATATAATGGAGTGCGTAGGAATCAGCCATGCTGAAGATTTTTTGAGTCCTAACTCTGTAATATAGTCTTTGTTAGCCGATAAATATTTATTGCTCAAATCGTCTATTTTTATGAAAGGAATGCTGCCGTTATCATAAAATTCTGTATTTGACGTAGTGGGTGTTCCACCCTCACCTGCTTTACTATATAATGTTTCAAATGCCACTAACTGCCCACATTTCAGAGTTATTATATCATCTATAAGCCCTTTAATTAAGGATTGCAGTTTCTCAATGATTTTGTTTTGGGTAGCAATGCGTTCGTCCAACAAAGATAAAAGCCCAACGATTTTCTTTTGTTCTTCTATTTGTGGATTGTAGGTAACGATACCCTTCAAATTTTCGCCATAAAGATGTACAACAGACACTCCCTGTGCAACTTTTGCTATATCATATTTACGTTTGCCATTTAATTGATAACTCATAAAAGAACCATCATGATGTTTTAAGCGTATAATATTTAAGTCTCCACCCAAAAGGACATTGTCTGATGATACACATCTTGCAGTGGCAATATCAACGGCAGTTTCGCCAGAACAAGGTATAAGAACATCATTAGCCTTGCTTTTTATTAGCTTATCTGTTGGTATATTCGTTTTGCTTATCACGTCTTCGATTATTTCAGACTTATATTTAGTGTAAAGCTCACCATATAGTATACATGGTTCTCCACTTTCAGAAAGCTGATCCTTAGAAATGCCAGCTCCCTTTGTAAGTATGGCAATGTCATTCAATCGTTCAGCTTTCCACTCCCCTGTAAATTCAGGGAATCTCAGATTTGGAACATTGCCCATTATATTTCTCTAATTATAGGAAACCCCTAAAAAAGCAATTATGACAAAGAAATCAATTAGAGAAATTGCGATGGCTTGGCGAGAAGACAAGCGTCCGTATGTGAAGCAATCAACATTTGCAGCTTATATGTTGATTCTGGAAAACCATCTTTTACCATATTTTGGTGAAAGTGATGCGTTAAGCGAGAAAGCGGTACAAGATTTTGTACTACAAAAACTCAATGGTGGTATGAGTGTAAAATCGGTAAAGGACATTCTTATTGTGCTCAAAATGGTGATGAAGTTCGGAGTAAAACACGAATGGATGAATTATTCAGAATGGGACATAAAATATCCTACAACAGAAAAGAACAAGGAGCTGGAGGTGTTGACTGTAGCCCATCACAAGAAAATATTGGACTACATTCGTCAAAATTTCACATTCCGTAATTTAGGCATCTATATAAGCCTAAGCACCGGACTTCGTATTGGTGAAGTTTGTGCTTTACGCTGGAGTGACATTGATGTCGATAGCGGAACTATCAGCGTTCAGCGTACCATAGAGCGTATTTATATTATCGAAGGTGAAATGAAACATACTGAGCTGGTTATCAATACGCCTAAAACAAAGAACTCCTGCCGTGAAATTCCTATGAGCAAGGAGTTGCTTGCATTGGTGAAACCACTGAAAAAAGTGGTAAATGCGGATTACTACATACTCACCAATGAACCATTGCCCACAGAACCACGAACATATCGCAATTATTACAAACGGTTGATGGAGCACCTTGGTATCCCCAAATTGAAATTTCATGGGCTTAGGCATAGCTTTGCGACTCGCTGTATAGAAAGCAATTGTGACTATAAAACAGTCAGTGTATTGCTGGGACACTCAAATATCAGTACCACGCTCAATCTTTATGTCCATCCAAATATGGAACAAAAGAAACGTTGTATCGCCAAGATGTTCAAGTCGCTTGGCAAATAGCATTTTACTGGTATGTAACTTCTGTGCGATCATTTGGAGAAAAACGGTCTAAGTTAGCAAGTCCAAGTGAAAATGCACTAAGCTCAGTCATTGTTAAATAAAACGTAGAAGATGCCCGACATGTACCCGACAAGTTCAAAGAAAATAGCTATGTTGATTGAAGTA
>OGQZ01003094.1_pt1 | contig 10934 bp, 7 predicted proteins | sample 1553321 | NCBI WGS metagenome assembly OGQZ01 (sample SAMEA2579958, study PRJEB22360) | human gut metagenome | reverse complement strand
TAATGTCTTCATTGCCTGTCGAACGGTCATCGGGACCACCGAGAATTTCGCCGTAGTTATAAAGGCCGTACTGTGTTACCGATTTCCAGAAATCGTCGCCCTCACTCGGAACGCCAATGTGTTTTGCAGCGTCCCAACGAAGTCCGTCAACACCTACCGACTTGAGTTCCTGAACATAGTTGCAGACTTTTTGCTGAACATATGGATTTTCGGTTGCAATGTCCGGCATACCAATCGAGCCGTGTGTTACCTGCCAACGGTTTTTCCAGTCAATACCTCCGCCGAAGGTATGCCAATACTCGGATGGCTTTAAATCGTTGTCTATGTTGTTGTGATCGCCTCTCAAATGGTTAGCGACAACATCGACAATAATCTTAATCCCGTACTTTTCTGCCTCATCACAAAGCGACTGAAGTTCAGCCTTTGTGCCGACACCATTTGTTCCGATACTGAATGAAATTGGCTGATATAACCAATACCAAGTACCTGTTCCGTTTGGCTGTGCCGGAGAAGTCTGTATACTTGTAAATCCGGCTTTTGCAATTTTAGGCAATTCAGCCTTAATATCGTTATAAGTCCAGTCAAAACAATGTAAAATTACACCGTCCTGAATATTATCTTTGAGTTTGTACTTATTAGCCGATACGGTTGGCGAGCTTTCTGCCGCCTGAACACCGAGTGAACCGGATACAAAGGCAGATAGACTTGCCGACAGGATGCTCACGCTCAATATTGCGCTGAGTATTTTTGATTTTGTTTTCAAATTTTTACACACCTTTCAAATTAATTTCAAAACTCTACTACGTGTCGAATTAGTCGACTGAAACTAATCAAATTAAATCAATTTCAATAGATTTCAGCATAAAGCAAAGTACAATAAAGAGCAGCATAAATGCAATTGCATTTTTTAAATTAATTGCAAATGTGCATAACATTTGTACAAATTGCTAAAATTCGACAATAATATTAAAGCACCCATAAAAGGTGCCTTAATATGCGACTGTGTCTGTAAGCCGGGTTTTGTCGTGAACAGCCATCTATCTTGGCAGACCGTTACCGAATCTGCTCGATGCCACCTCCTAAGGACACGCCGAGCAAGCGTATAATGTCCTACCACGGTGTTGCTTCAAATAGGGTTTACACGGCAGAGCAGTCTCCTGCCCTCCGGTGAGCTCTTACCTCACCTTTCCATCCTTACCATATAATGGCGGTAATTTTCTGTTGCACTATCCCTACAGTCGCATCCCGGGGAGCCCCCCCCGGCGGCCGTTAGCCGTTATTATTGCTCTGTGAAGCCCGGACTTTCCTCGCACAGTACCTTTCGGCAGCTGCTCGCAGCTGTTCAACACACTCGCACATTTATTTTATACCTTTTTTGTACAAAAGTCAAATGAATTTTGTGATTTTTACTTGATATAACGGCTTTTTAGGGGTATAATGAAAGGGAATTAATTATAAGGAGTTACCGATATGGATATCAGAAAAGAATCACTCAAAAAACACTATGAGTGGAACGGTAAGATTGAAGTTGTTTCAAGAGTTCCGATTAACTCGGCTGAAGCCCTCTCTCTTGCCTATACTCCGGGTGTTGCAGAACCGTGTCTTGAAATTCAGAAGGACTATGACAAGTCTTTTGAACTCACAAGAAGAAACAACCTTGTTGCCGTTGTAACCGACGGTACAGCTGTTCTCGGTCTTGGTGACATAGGTCCTGAGGCAGGTATGCCTGTTATGGAGGGCAAATGTGCGCTTTTTAAGGAATTCGGCGATGTTGACGCATTTCCTATTTGCGTAAGAAGTAAGGATGTTGACGAAATTGTAAACGCAATTTACCTTATCAGCGGTTCATTCGGCGGAATCAATCTTGAGGATATTGCCGCTCCGAGATGCTTTGAAATTGAAAAGAAGCTCAAAGAGAAGTGCGATATTCCGATTTTCCACGATGACCAGCACGGTACTGCCGTTATTGTTGCCGCAGGTCTTATCAACTCACTCAAGCTTGTTCACAAAAAGCTTGACGAAATCAAGGTTGTTATGAACGGTGCAGGTGCGGCAGGTATTGCAATTGCAAAGCACCTTCTTAATATGGGTGTAAAGGACATTACACTTTGCGACAGTAAGGGTATTATCTGCAAGGGTGATCCGAGACTTAACGCTGTTAAACAGGAAATGGCTGAAATTACTAACCTTTCTCACCTTGAGGGCTCGCTTGCAGATGCAATGAAAGGCGCTGATGTATTTCTCGGAATTTCTGCCGCAGGTTGCGTAAGCGAAGAAATGGTTAAGTCAATGGCTAAGGATCCTATTCTTTTTGCTATGGCTAATCCGACTCCCGAGATTATGCCTGACATTGCTAAAAAGGCAGGTGCGGCTGTTGTCGGTACAGGCAGAAGTGACTTTCCTAACCAGATTAACAATGTACTTGCTTTTCCGGGTATTTTCAGAGGTGCTCTCGACTGCCGTGCAAGCGATATTAACGAAGAAATGAAAGTTGCCGCATCTTTTGCAATTGCTTCACTCGTGAGCGATGAAGAGCTTAATGCAGATTATATTCTTCCCGAGGCATTTGACAAGAGAATCGGCAAAACTGTTGCTGAGGCTGTTAAGAAGGCTGCAATTGAATCAGGCGTTGCAAGAATCTGATAAAGATTTGCAAATAAATATTTTAAGAGAAAGAAAAAGAGGAAAACAATGAAAAAGACAGTTACTTTATTGGTACTGATTTCAATGCTGTTCTCCACTGTTTTTCTGTTCACGGGATGCGGTGATTCATCGGTTAAGGAAATTAAGACTGCCGATGATATCAAAGGAGCGTCCGTAGGTGTTCAGACAGGTACGACAGGCGATACTTTTGTATCTGACTATGAGGCTGACGGCACCAAGGTTATGCGTTACAGCAAGGGTGCCGACGCTATCGTAGCTCTTACACAGAATAAAATCGACTGTGTTGTAATTGACAGTGAACCGGCAAAGGAATTTGTAAAAGCAAATGCAGGACTAAAAATTCTTGATGAACCTTTTGCGGAAGAGCAGTATGCAATCTGCATTTCAAAGGAAAATCATGAACTCACCGAAAAAATCGACAAAGCTCTTGCAGAGCTTAAAGACGAGGGCGTTCTGGACAAAATCAAAAGCTATTACATAGAGGGTAATACCGATACCGTACCCTACGAATCACCTAAGGATATCAAGTATGACGGTGAACTTCATATGGCTACGAACGCTGCTTTTCCACCGTATGAATATGTTGAGGGCGGTGAAATTGTCGGTCTTGATCCGATGATGGCTACAGCAATCTGTGACAAGCTCGGTAAAAAACTTGTTATTGATGATATGGAATTTGATTCTGTTATCACTGCTGTTCAGACCGGCAAAGACGATTTCGGTATGGCGGGTATGACTGACACACCGGAAAGAAGAAAAAATATCGACTTTTCAACTTCATATGCAAACACAACTCAGGTTATTATCGTAAACGACAGTGCATCGGGCAGTTTGTTCGGCAATCTCGGTGAAAGCTTTAAAAACACATTCATCACAGATAACAGATGGCAGCAGCTTTTAAGCGGTTTGCTTGTAACCCTTGAAATTACATTGTTTGCAGGTATTATCGGTGTTATTATCGGTTTTGTCATTGCTCTTGTAAGAGCTACTCACGATATTCAGCTTGACAAGAGAAAATGCAGGAGCTTCGGTGATTGTGTTCTGAAATTCTTTAATGCGATTTGCAATATCTACATTACTGTTATCAGAGGCACACCTGTTGTAGTTCAGTTGATGATTATGTATTACATTATTCTTGCATCTGTAAGAAACGGTATCTTTGCCGCAATCATTGCATTTGGTATGAACTCTGCCGCTTATGTTGCAGAAATTGTTCGTTCGGGTATTATGGCTGTTGACATTGGTCAGACTGAGGCAAGCCGTTCACTCGGTTTTAACAACAGACAGACAATGACAATGGTCGTTCTTCCGCAGGCAATTAAAAATGTTCTTCCTGCACTCGGCAATGAAATTATTACACTTCTCAAAGAAACTTCGGTTGCAGGTTATGTTGCACTTGCAGATATCACATATATTGGTAATATGATTCGTTCAAGAACTTACGAGGCATTCTTCCCGCTTATTACGGTTGCATTGATTTACCTTGTAATTGTACTTGTGCTTTCGTACATCCTCAGAAGATTTGAAAGGAGATTGAAAAAGAGTGAAAGATAACGCATTAATCTCCGTAAGAGGACTTGAAAAATCATTCGGTAAGGATATTCAGGTTCTTAAAGGTATTGATATTGACATTTTTAAAGGCGATGTAGTTGTTGTTCTCGGTCCGTCAGGCTCGGGTAAATCAACTTTTCTCCGTTGCCTTAACAGACTTGAAGAACCGACGGGTGGTCACATTTTCTTTGAGGGTACCGATATTACGGATCCAAAGGTTAATATAAATGTTCACCGTCAAAAAATGGGAATGGTGTTCCAGCAGTTTAACCTTTTCCCCCACAAGACTGTTATTGACAACCTTACAATGGCTCCTGTCAAGCTTCTTGGCAAGAGCAAAGATGAGGCTAAAAAAGACGCTATGGATCTTTTGGAGCGTGTAGGACTTGCCGAAAAGGCAAACGCATATCCGAACCAGCTTTCAGGCGGTCAGAAACAGCGTATTGCAATTGTAAGAGCACTTGCTATGAATCCCGATGTTCTCCTTTTTGACGAGCCGACATCTGCACTTGACCCCGAAATGGTCGGCGAAGTTCTTGATGTTATGAAAGAACTTGCCAAGGCAGGTATGACAATGGTTGTTGTTACTCACGAAATCGGCTTTGCAAAGGAAGTTGCAACCGATGTTGTATTTATTGACGACGGTGTTATCAAAGAAAAGAACAATCCGCAGGAGTTCTTCAATAATCCGCAGGACGACCGTTTAAAGGAATTTTTATCAAAGGTTCTTTAATTTTAAACAAAAATCAGAGGATTTCAGTTTTCGCTGAAATCCTCCTTTTTAATTACTTATTTATTTGATTACCGTAAATATATTCTTTGGCTTTTGATATGAGTATTGATTTTTTGTTTGGAACATTTGCATCTACTACAAGCATTAGCAGATAATCGAGAATATTTCCGACATCTCTTCCCTCTTTTACGCCAAGGTTTAAAACATCTTTACCGTTGATATCAAGCTGACTCAGCTTAAAACATTCGTTATCTTTGATTATTTCATTAAAATGTGTTTTAGCCGTTTCAAGATATCCGAGTTTTTCTTCTCGCTGATATTCAGACTGGGCAGATATATCGGCGTATTCGACCTCTAACAACTGCTTTGTAAGATCTGTACCGAGTACATTCATAAGCTTTTTACTGCCGTTAAAACGGACATCATGATATTCAATCAGCAGAAGAGTTTTGTTAATAAAATCAGACGGTAATCTTAGTCTGTGCAGAATTCTGTCTGCAATTTTTTTACTTTCAAGCTGATGTCCCTGAAAATGCGATTGACCGCTGTTGTCGGTGGTTTTAACAGAAGGCTTGCCGATGTCATGCAGAAGCATTGTCATACGAAGTATGGAATTCGGTTCAATTGTGCCGAGTGCAGTCAGTGTATGTTGCCATAAATCATACGAATGATGAATGTTGTTCTGATTGAAATTAAACATAACGGTAATTTCAGGGATAATAACAGCAATCGTTTCTCGGTAAGCGTCAAGAATTTTTACGGCATCCTTACCGCAGATGAGCTTTAGAAATTCCGAAATCACACGCTCTGTTGCAATGTTTTTTAGCAAGTCTGCATTTTTAAATATAGACTTTGATGTGTTCTCTTCAATTGAAAATCCGTAAACAGAGGCAAAGCGTAATGCCCGCAAGATTCGCAGAGCATCCTCGTTAAAGCGTGTATCGGGATTTCCGACACAACGGATAATTTTATCTTTAAGGTCATTTTTACCGCCGTATGGATCGACAAGACCGTATTCAGCGTTATATGCCATTGCATTTACCGTAAAGTCACGGCGTTGCAAATCTTCGTTTATGTTTCGTGTAAAGCTTACGCTGTCCGGATGACGGTTATCGGAATAATCACCATCAATACGGTAGGTTGTGATTTCATAGACTTCACCGCCGCATACAACGGAAATTGTGCCGTGTTTGATACCTGTATCAAAAGTATGATAAGCCTCAAAGCATTTTTTTGTCTGTTCGGGCAAAGCGTTTGTACAAATATCTGTATCATGCGGAGTCAAACCGAGACGATAATCACGAACACAACCGCCCACTATAAAAGCCTCATAGCCTTGATTATTCAGTTGTCTGATTAATTTTTCAGCGTTTTTGTTTATTTGCATTTCTTTTTGCAGTCAGTTTAAGATGACTTTCCTTTTTGAATTTTTCTATATAGTGCTGTGCTATATTGTAGAGTATATTAAATACAACAAATGTGCCTACAGCAAAAATCACAAGCAATATGATGTTTTCAAATGTAAGCGGTGCAAGTGAGAACAATCCGCCGAAGAAAATTGAACCGATTATTATTCCCGCGGAACATCCGATGACCATAACGGCTCTGAGCGGATTGAACGGGATTGATAATCTGATTACAAGCAGCATACATGAAAATGCAGTAAGATATACGCAGAGAGTTGAAAACTGTGCCTGTGGCATATCTGTCATATACTTTAAAATTGCTAGTAATATTGTATCTGCCGAAATACAAAAAGCTGTTGGGAGTGATCTTGCTATTATATTTACGGTGAAATTACCTTTTACTATATCTTTATTCGGTTGAAGTGCAAGAACAAATGATGGCAATCCAACCGTTAATGCACCGACAAGCGTAAGCTGTATCGGTTCAAAGGGATATCCTGTGCGGAAGAATATGAAGAAAATTGAGAGTATAACCGAATAAATCGTCTTAACAAGATAGAGTGCAGAGCTTCGTTCAAGGTTATTGATTGTTCGTCTGCCCTCTGCCACAACGCTCGGCATTGCGCCAAAGTCATTATTGACAAGTACAAGCTGTGACACATTTCGTGCGGCATCACTGCCCGACGCCATAGCTACGGAGCAATCCGCCTCTTTCAGTGCGAGAACATCATTTACGCCGTCACCTGTCATAGCAACCGAATGTCCGTGCTTTTTAAGGGCAACCACAAGCTTTTTCTTTTGAGCCGGAGTTACTCTGCCAAACACATTACAACGCTCTGCCGCATCTTCAAGCTCTTTATCTGTTGTCACGGTTGACATATCGATTGCATTTTCTGCACCCTCAATTCCTGTATCAATTGCAATATTTTTAACAGTTTTAACGCTGTCGCCTGAAATGACCTTTAAGGTGACACCCTGTTCCTTAAAATATTTTACCGTTTCATTTACATTATCACGAAGTTTATCCTTGATAAGAATGAGTGCAAGCGGCTTTAAATCATCAGGCAATGAGTCTTTGTCCGGTTCACTATCGCTTTCGGCAAGAACAAGGATTCTGACGGTTTGATTTATCTTTTCAATCTCAGAATACACCTCGGAATACTTTTCTCTGCTTTTTAAAATACATTCAGTCGCACCGACTATGTAGGTCTTGCCGTTTTCAAATGTACCGCCCGACCATTTTGTTTCGGACGAAAAATCGCAGAATTTACTGCACTCATACGGTGAAACGGAATCCGAATAGTCACGCAGTGCATACAAAGTTGCATTCAGTTCATCGGACGCTTTTACAATTGAAGAAAGTGCTTTCTTGATTTTATTTTCATCAGCCCCAAACGGAATAACACCTGTTACCGTCATTTCGTCTGTTGTAAGCGTTCCCGTTTTATCAAGACAAAGCACATCAACTCTTGCAAGTGTTTCAATGCAATACATTTCTTGTACAAGAACCTTTTTGGATGAAAGCCTGATAATTGATACTGCAAGAACAGAACTTGTAAGAAGAATCATTCCCTTTGGAATCATACCGACAAGCGACGCAACAGTGCTGATTACAGCAGACTGCAATGTTGCATCTGGCAGGGTGAATTGTCGAATAAAAAATGCAATACCAATCGGAAAAAGTACAAATGTACAGATTTTGATAATAAAATTGAATGACTCCAAAATCTGAGAATTTACTTTTTTAATATATTTGGCTTCGTTATTTATCTTTGCGGCATAGCAATCGGCTCCGACCTTTACAGCCTGAGCATAGCATTTTCCTGCCGCAATAAAACTGCCCGAGAGCAGTTCATCTCCGACATTTTTTTCAATGAGATTTGATTCGCCTGTAAGCAAACTTTCGTTGACTCTGCAGTTGCCGTCGCATACAATGCAGTCGGCAGGAATCTGGCTTCCTCTTGAAAGCACAAGAATATCATCAAGAACAATCTCATCTTTGCTTATTTCTGTAATTTTACCGTTTCTGAGAACATTGATTTTTTTCTCAGACAAAATAGTCAGCTTGTCAACGCTTATTTTGGAACGAATTTCCTGAACTATACCTATAATTATATTTGCGATAACAACACCGATAAAAAGCATATTCTTGTGTGAACCCACAAAAATCAATGCCGCAAGCAAAATTACATTTATAAGATTGAAAAGCGTAAAAATGTTATCACAAAATATTCTTTTGATTGATTTGGTTTTAATATTAGTTGAAATATTTACCTTTCCTTCATCTATACGCTTTTGAACTTCGGAATCGGTAAGACCGACAAGGTTAGAATTTGTGTTTTCCATATATACCTCATAATAAGAAAATGATATAATTTCAGAAAATAATTTACAATGCACGGCTGTTTATCGCCTTTTCGGAAAATCCTCTGCCAGTAACATTTTTAATATTTTCATCAACGCACTAATCTATATTATAAATGCAAATCATAATAAAGGCAACGGAAAGAAGGTGAATTTTTTGCGAAAATTTAAAGAAATTATATCAGTTGCCCTGATTTTCACATTATTATTTACTGTTTCGACTTTTTCGCCTTATGCCGCTGATGATAAAAATGAGGTTTACATTGGCGGTGAGGCTTTCGGAGTTAAATTTTATGCTAACGGAGCAATGATAATCAAGCTTGAAAGCTACTACGACGGTGAAAAATATGTTTGCCCCGCAAAAGACGGCGGACTTAAAGTAAACGATATTATAAAGAAAGTAAATAATACAAAAATCAGCACAAATGAAGAATTAAAGTCTGAAATTGAAAAATCAAACGGCAATGAAATTACTGTTGAAATTGATAGAAACGGCAAAACCGAAAACAAAACCGTTTTGCCGATTAAAAATACCGTGGGAGTATATCTCCTCGGTGCGTGGGTTCGTGACAGCTGTGCAGGCATCGGAACTATGACCTATTATGATGACAGCAATAATTATTTTGCCGCACTCGGTCATGGAATATGCGACTGTGACACGGCTGCTTTGTTACCGTTAAAATCGGGAGAAGCGGTTCGGGCTGAAATCAGCGGCATTGAAAAAAGCGTCTGCGGTAAAGCCGGCAGTTTCTGCGGATATTTTACCGATGTAAAGTTTGGTAATTTGAGCGTCAACTCCCCTTTAGGAATTTTCGGAGATTTAACGAGTGAAAATTATAAAAGAAGCAAGAAATATCTGATTGCAAATGACGATGAGGTAAAAACAGGAAAAGCTGTTATGGTAACAACGCCAGTCGGAGATACGCCGCAGGAATATGATATTGAAATCAAAAGAATATGCAACCGTGATATGACATCAAATGAAAATTTTGTCATAAAAATAACCGACAGCAGATTGCTCGAAAATTGCGGCGGTATTGTACAGGGTATGAGCGGCAGTCCGATAGTTCAAAACGGTAAAATTATTGGTGCTGTTACCCATGTTTTTCTGAATAATCCCAAAGAGGGTTACGGTGTGTTTGCACAATATATGGCAAATCGCTACAATAATCAACACTAAATATATGATGGTTTGTTCATTTTTGATTTAGTAACGCAAAATATAAAACTTTTTTCTCAATTTTTCAAAAAAGTTTTGTGGAAGGTATTGCCAACTTTACCATTTTGTGGTAATATTAGTACAACAAAAATTACTGGGGGAAATCACAATGAACAACAAAATAAAACTAATCGTAACCGATGACGCTTCCGAATTTACGCAGGAAAATCTTAATATCTTACAAAGTAAGAATATTTCCGTTATTTTCTGTGCAAAAGACGGAGAAGAATTGTGCGATAAAATTAAAAGAGAAAGCCCTGACGTTGTACTGATGGATTCATTTATGACAAGGCTTGACGCAATCGGTGTTATGAGAAGCATTACACGGGAAAGCACGAAAGTGCCTGTGTTTATGGTATATTCGTCATTCCACAGCACTGTTCTTGAGCGTGAAATTATGAATTCGGGCGCATCGTATTTTGTGTTGAAGCCGTATAACATTTCCGAATTAAGCACCATTATCAGCGATTTGTCGGATTTGAGCAAGAAAAACAATATTGGCAGAGGCAGAGTTATCGACGCTTTCGGAATTGAAATGAAAGTGACCGATATTCTCCATGAAATAGGAGTTCCGGCTCACATCAAAGGCTATCACTATCTGCGTGATTCAATCATTATGTCTGTTGAGCATCCTGAAATTATCAATGCCGTGACAAAACAGCTCTATCCGTCGGTTGCCAAAAAGTACGAAACAACTTCTTCACGGGTTGAAAGAGCTATAAGACACGCAATTGAGGTTGCATGGGATCGAGGTGACATTGATGTTTTGAACTCATATTTCGGATATACAATTCACAACGACAGAGGTAAGCCCACAAACAGCGAATTTATTGCCATGATTTCTGACAAATTAAGACTGCAGATTAAAAATGCAGGCTAAAAAAGAGCCGCTCGTTAAGAGTGGCTCTTAATATATTATTTAGTTTTGCCAATATCGTGTCTGTAATGAGCGCCTTCAAAGGAAATTTTTTCTACTGCTGCATATGCCTTTTCAAGT
>OGQZ01003080.1_pt1 | contig 10966 bp, 7 predicted proteins | sample 1553321 | NCBI WGS metagenome assembly OGQZ01 (sample SAMEA2579958, study PRJEB22360) | human gut metagenome | reverse complement strand
AAACAGGCAGGAGAGATGATCGGTAACAGAACAAGGATCAAAGTAGTGAAGAATAAGGTAGCTCCTCCGTTTAAACAAGCAGAATTTGATATTATGTTTGGAAAAGGAATTTCCAAGTATGGAGATATTTTAGATCTTGCAGCAGATGCAGATATCATTCATAAGAGTGGTGCATGGTATGCATACAACGGAGAGAAGATCGGACAGGGTAGAGAGAACAGCAAGAAGTACTTAGAAGATCACCCGGATATCGCAGAGACAGTGGAACATGCAATCCGTGTTCACTATGGACTGTTAGAGGAAGATGCTGAGAATGCCAACAACGATCCTAAGGCAGAGGCTCAGGTTTCTGAAGAATAATGATCATTACGAAACTAGATAAAGTAGGAACAAAGCAGGTCAGGCTTTTCTTCGATGAAGAAAAGTACTGCCTGCTTTACTATAATGAGATAAGACGATTGGGATTCCATGAACAAGACGAGATCGGACAGGAAGAATTTGAAGAATTAAACAAATTACTGTTGCATCGGGCGAAGTTAAAAGCTATGTCATTGTTAAAATATCAGGATCGTACAAAAAAGGAATTAAAAGAACGTCTTATGAGAGCAGAATTTCCAGAATTTATTACGGAAGGGGCAGTTGCGTATGTGGAGTCATTTGGATATATCAATGATGAAGAATATGTACGCCGCTACATGGAATACAAGTCAGGAAGTAAGAGTAAGATTCAGATTAAGATGGACCTTCGGAAGAAAGGAATCACTGCGGAGACATTAGAGAGGGTCTTTGAGGAATATGAATACGAAGAAGATGATATCTTGGAAGAACAGGTTAAGAAGAGGATCCGGCAAAAGGGTTCCGTCACTAAGGAGAATTTTCAGAAATATTACGGATATTTTGCGAGAAAAGGATTTAATAGCGGCAAAATATTAGATTTATTACGGAAATACATGGAAGATTAAATAAATTACAGGCTAAATATTAAAAAAATATAAAGAATTCATCATTTGGTTGCATATTGACAGATAAAATTATATAATTTGAGTCAAAGGGTGTAACAAAGCAGATGACGACGATATCTGGAAGGAATATATGATCCGGATATGGTTCCAATTATAAGGAGTATCATTTATATGAGAAAGAAATCACATATTTCATTAGCAGGGCAGATTATGGATTCTATGGAACTTGACAATGTATTCGATTATAGATTACCGTTTTATGTAGGAAGTATCTGGCCAGACTGCAGACCATCATTTGTGACGACACCTCATAAGTTTGATATTACATTTGATGATATTGAACGTAAGATTTCAAAATTTATTGCCAATTACGATAAAGATAAGGGAATGAATATGCGACGTTGTGCAGGTCTTGGTGTGATCATTCATTACATTGCAGATTATTTTACATTCCCACATAATGATCATTATCCAGGCAATGTAAAGGATCATTGCTATTATGAACGTGATCTGAAGTTTGGAATGAGAGCATTTCTTCAGACAGAAGAAGCAGCACAGATCAAGGAGCATGTTGCGGCATATGATTCTGTGGAAGAATTGACATCATATATTAGAAGTATTCATAATTCTTATATGAAGCTTGCACATACAGTAGAAGAAGATATCAGATATATCGTACATGCATGTACAACTGTTGTGAAGAGTGTAATGAATATGGTAAGTTATGCAGTTAGTACAAGTGTAATGAATATTCAGTATGTATAGGACAAGGAATTGAAGATAAAATAATAAAGAAAAAGGGCAAAGACAGACAGAGATGATTTGTTTTTGCTCTTTTTATTGAAATCAGTTTGTAAAAAATGATAAAAATATGATGCAAGTATGATGCAAAGAATTCGTAAAATAAAAAAGGTTTTGGGCAGCATACAAAAACAATAAGGAAAATCAATAAAACAATAAGGAGAACAATTATGGTGAACATCATGGTCGTGGAAGATGAAAAGCCAATTTCAAATCTGATTGCACTAAGTTTAAAGAAAGCCGGCTATCATAGTGAATGTGCTTATGATGGGTTAGAAGCAATTGATATGCTGGAAAAGAATTATCCAGATTTGATCTTACTAGATATCATGCTGCCCGGGGCTGATGGGTTTGAAATTTTAGAATACGTAAAACCATTAGAGATACCAGTCATTTTCCTGACAGCAAAAGGAGATCTTAATGACAGAGTAAATGGTCTGCGATATGGAGCAGAAGACTATATTGTAAAACCATTTGAGATTATGGAATTATTGGCAAGGATTGAGGTTGTATTAAGACGATATCACAAATTAGATCGTATTATCAATATATTAGGTTTAGAAATCGACACAGATGCAATGTGCGTAAAAAAAGAAGGGAAAGAAATTAACTTGACCAAGAAGGAATATGATACATTATTGCTGTTTGCAAGGAATCCTGGAAATGTATTATTCAGGGAAATAATTTATGAACGTGTTTGGGGTGGAGATTACATTGCGGGAAGCAGGACGGTAGATCTTCATGTGCAGAGAGTTCGAAAGAAAGTTGGCTGGGAAGATTTTTTGATCACTGTGCCCAAGATGGGATACCGTCTGGAGGTACCAAGATGAAATTTCGTTGGAAATTAATGATCATAACAATGTTGATCGTTTCATTTTCATTTGGATTTGGAGGAATGTTACTGATTCAATATTCATATCAAGCATCTATCAAACAAGAAAAAAGAGCAGCAAGGAATTCTTACGAAATGATCTTAAGAATGTTAAAAGAAATTAATGAGATGGATGATACGTATCAGAATCAAACATTTGCGAGTGTATTGAAACGATTAAACTGGCAGGGCTTGCTAAGAGACAGCTCAGTTCGATTATTAAAGGAACAACATGGAGAGGTTCAATGGAAGCAGCCACTTTATTACAATCGTAAAAATGATAATTTTAGGAGAAGCAATGGTTTTTCAACGAAACAGGGAAAAGCGGTAGTATTCCAAAATAAAAATAAAGTATATTATCAGATTACTAGTAAGATTTCTTATGGAAAGGAAACTATGGTTTTTCAGGGAGCATATGATATTTCAGAAGTATATGCGACAAGGCATCAGCAGTTGGTAAGTTTTCGTAAGATTTTTGTATTAGTAATAGGAATTGAGATTGTAGTATCCTATTTTCTGGCAATGATCCTTACAAGACCATTACAGAAATTGTCGCAGGTTTCGAAGCAGATTGCAGATGGTGATTATTCTGTCAGGGTTCCAGTGCATACAGAAGATGAAATTGGAGAACTTTCAGTCAGTTTTAATTATATGACAGAACAATTGATAGAAAAGTTAATGAAATTGGATCAATTGTTAAAAAACCAGGAAGAATTTATGGGAAGTTTTGCTCATGAAATGAAGACACCACTTACATCGATCATAGGGTATGCAGATCTGATGCGGATGGAAGCTCTTTCGAAAGAAGAGCAAAAAGAAGCATGTGGGTATATTTATTCAGAAGGAAAACGATTACAGAATTTATCATTAAAATTAATGAAACTTCTTGTTTTGAAAAATCAACAGTTTCAGATGAAAAAACAAGATTTAGAGCCAATGATTCAAGAAGCAGTTACATCCATGCAGTATCGTTTAAAAGAACAAGATATTCTTGTGAATTTAAATTTAAAAAAAGCAATTTGTAAGATAGAGCCGGATTTATTGAAATCATTAATATTAAATTTGATCGATAATGCATTAAAATCAATGAATTCGGGTGGAATATTAACAGTTGAGGATCGAGCAACACAAGAAGGAGCCAAGATTTATATTTCGGATACTGGATGCGGAATGCCAAAGGATGAGATAAGTAAGATCACGGAAGCGTTTTACCGGATAGATAAGTCAAGGTCAAGAAAACAAGGTGGAGTAGGTTTAGGGCTTGCTATATGTAAAGAAATCGTGAGGATCCATCAAGGAGAGATGCGATTTATCAGTCAGCAAGGGAAAGGAACAACTGTGATCATAACAATTGGAGGAGGAGCTTATGAAAAAACAAATTAGGAATGCTCTTCTTGTTGTGGCGGCTTTATTACTTGTGGTCTTGTTTTACTTTTTACCAAATATTCAGGCAGCTCTGGTGGACAAAAAAACGTTTGGGCAGAGTGAGGATCTATCCTTAAATCCAGTAGAGATTTCGGTAGAGGCTACTCAGACAACTCTGGAAAAATTAAAGATCATCAATAATCATATTTTGAGTGTAGCAGTAAGACCTTCATCAAGAACTGTGGATGGAAGAGATGTAGAAAAAACTGCAAAAAAACAGACGAATCTATTATTAAAAAAAATGAAAATCGCTTATCGGGTAGATGAAGACTGGAAGATTACATATAAAAAATTATACACTTATATCAAGAAAAAGGATGATATGATCGATGAAGGTTCCGTATCTAATATTTCGAATGTCAAAAATCTTCTGGTATGGTATATTACATTATCACCAGAATCGTCGGAGGATGAAATAGTGAATCTTATTATGGACGCGTATACGGATCAGATTTTAGCGATTGATGTGTACTCTTATGATTACACAAAAGATTGGAAAGATATCGCAGATCATTTGGAAGATATTCCGGCTGGATTTTTGTCTTATCTGAATCTGAAACAGTCAGAGTATAATTTGAAGAAGCGTTTGATGGGCAATGTCAATGTAACAGAACAATACCAAAAAGCAAAGTCAGCAAAGGGATCTTATTCTCAGATTTCGGGCAGAATAGGTATTTATGCGATACAAAATAAAAAACAGACATACATTCCAATCGAATGGAGTGGTTATGGATTTATGATCAACAATGTATACAACAACTGATGCAAAATAAAGATTTGCTCTTGTATTTTCAAAGCTTTCTCTCTATAATAAATAAACGGAACCCTACAAATATAGTAGGATACGAAAGAAAGGTTGAAAGCATGAGCAATATTAATATTTCATATAAAGTTAGAAAAAGGGAGTTATCAGCTTCTTGATATGAGAGATGAATCAAACACATCTTATGGAATGATCCCTGGAGCTGTTGTGGCAGCAGGTGAAGATGAGCTTGGAACACAGGCAAAGGAATACATTGATCAGGGCAAGAAAGTTATTTTATATTGTACCAAGGGAATTTTCAGCAAGGAGGCAGCAGAGAAATTAGCGGAAGAAGGAATCGATGTCCTTAGTTTGGAAGGTGGATACACAGGATGGTTGTTATCCTTGATGAAAGAAGAACAGGAAAACGATCAGAAAACAGAACAAAATAACAAAGAAGCCGAAGGAAAAGGCAAGAAAAAAGAACTGACAAGAACACAGGAGATTGAAAAGAGTATCCGTAAGAAGTTTCACAAACAGATATTCTCCAAGTTTGTAAAAGCGATCAAGACATATGATCTAGTGCAGGAGAATGATAAGATCGCTATCTGTATCTCTGGGGGAAAAGATTCCATGTTGATGGCGAAATTATTTCAGGAATTAAAACGCCATAACAAATTCCATTTTGATCTTGTATTTTTAGTCATGGATCCAGGATATAATGAAATGAATCGACAGATCATAGAGAATAATGCCAAATTATTAGATATTCCGATCACAGTCTTTGAATCTGATATTTTTGATGCTGTTTATGAGATTGAGAAATCGCCATGTTATCTGTGTGCAAGAATGCGTCGTGGATATTTATACAGCAAGGCTAAAGAGCTTGGATGCAATAAGATTGCGTTGGGACATCACTATGATGATGTCATTGAGACGATCCTTATGGGAATGCTTTATGGAGCACAGGTACAGACGATGATGCCAAAACTTCACAGTACAAACTTTGAAGGAATGGAACTAATCCGTCCGATGTATCTGATCCGAGAGGATGATATCAAGCATTGGAGAGATTACAATGGATTACATTTTATCCAGTGTGCATGTAAGTTTACAGATACTTGTACAACATGTAATCCAGACGGTGTTACGAAATCCAAGAGAATGGAGACAAAACAGTTGATCGCGAAGATGAAAGAGATCAATCCGTATGTAGAGTCCAATATTTTCAAGAGTGTAGAAAATGTCAATTTAAAGACGATCATTGCATATAAGAAAGATGGAGTAAAACATTCATTCTTAGATACTTACGATCAGGAAAATTAAATAAGAATAAAAACACAGAGATTGGTGATAAAATCTCTGTGTTTTTGTTTAGAACTATGAAATTATTCGTCGTCTTCTTCAATCTCAACAATCTGACGTTTTCTGGCAGCTTCGTCATTTTCCAGATATTCGTCGTAAGTACATTCTTTATCAATCAGACCATTCGGAGTGATTTCCATGATACGATTAGCTGTTGTCTGTACAAACTGATGATCCTGAGAAGTAAACAATAATGCACCAGTGAAATCTTTTAATGCTTCATTTAAAGCAGTGATAGATTCCATATCTAAGTGGTTGGTAGGCTCATCAAGAAGTAAGATGTTGGCTCCACTGATCATTAATTTAGATAGCATACAACGAACTTTCTCTCCTCCAGATAAAACACCAACTTTCTTTAATGCATCTTCTCCGGAGAATAACATACGTCCAAGGAATCCACGGACAAATGTTGCATCTTTATCTTCAGAATACTGAGTCAGCCATTCAACGATCGTTTCATCCTGACTGAAATCTTTTGTATTATCTTTTGGGAAATAAGACTGCGTTGTAGTCACTCCCCATTTGTAAGAACCAGAATCAGGTTCCATTTCTCCGGATAAGATCTTAAATAATGTTGTAGCAGCCAATGTATTAGGACCTACGAAAGCAATCTTATCCGTTGGTTTCATTAAGAAAGAAATATTATCTAAGACTTTTACGCCATCGATCGTCTTTGTAAGATTTTCAACAACTAAAGCATCATTTCCGATTTCGCGGTTTGGCTTGAAGTTGATATATGGGTATTTACGGCTGGATGGTTTTAACTCATCTAGCTGGATCTTATCTAAAGCTTTCTTTCTTGAAGTAGCCTGTTTGGATTTGGAAGCATTGGCACTGAATCTTGCGATAAAGTCCTGTAATTCCTTCATCTTTTCTTCTTTTTTCTTGTTGGCTTCCTTCATCTGTTTTGTAAGAAGCTGGCTGGATTCATACCAGAAATCATAGTTTCCGGCATAGAGCTGGATCTTACCGTAATCAATATCTGCAATCTGTGTACATACTTTATTCAGAAAATAACGGTCATGAGATACGACGATGACGGTATTATCAAAATTGATAAGAAATTCTTCCAGCCATGCAATGGCATCGAGATCCAGGTGGTTCGTTGGCTCGTCAAGAAGCAGGATGTCGGGATTTCCAAATAATGCCTGGGCAAGCAGAACCTTTACCTTTTCAGATCCGGTCAGTTCTTTCAGGTATTTGTAGTGAAGTTCGGTATCAATTCCGAGTCCGTTCAGAAGGTTGGCAGCATCCGATTCAGCCTCCCAGCCGTTCATGGTAGCAAACTCAGCTTCCAGTTCACTGGCTTTGATTCCGTCTTCATCAGTGAAATCTTCTTTTGCATAGATTTCTTCTTTTTCTTTCATAATCTCGTACAGGCGGGCATTTCCCATGATAACGGTATCAAGAACCGGAAATTCATCATATTTGAAATGATCCTGCTGCAGGAAAGAAAGACGCTCTCCCGGAGTGATCACGACATCTCCCTGAGTCGGCTCAAGCTGACCGGAAAGAATCTTAAGGAAAGTAGATTTTCCTGCACCATTGGCACCGATCATACCATAGCAGTTCCCTTCTGTAAATTTGATATTAACGTCTTCAAACAGCGCCTTTTTCCCGACGCGGAGGGTTATGTTATTTGCACTAATCATAATGATCTCCTTATCAGTCATACATTAAAATAAACATCAACGCTTATATTAACATGGGTGAAAGTAAAAAGGCAAGTATTTACACAAGTATTTACGGGAGAAAAGGAATCTTGATTGATAAAAAAGCAAGCTGCATTTCCGTAAGAAAACCGTTGTTCTTTCGGAATGAAAAAGATATAATAAACTATGGAAGACAAAAAGACATAGATTCAGGAAAAGAGGAAAATTATGGCGATAAAAAAAGCTACAATCGTACTTGAAGGCGGGGCGACAAGAGGAATCTTTACCTCAGGTGTGCTGGATTGCCTTATGGAGAAAGAAATTTATATGTCAGATGTGATCGGGGTATCGGCAGGAGCGTGCAATGCACTGGATTATGTATCCAGGCAGCCGGGGAGGACAAGAGACTGTATGATTCCCGATGAGCAGTATGGAAAATATATTTATGGGATCAGGGATACGATCCGTACAAAGAGCATGATGAATATGGATTTGATCTTTGACCGGTTTCCGAATGAACTGATCCCGTTTGATTTTGATACATATTTCAGTTCACCGATGAATTGTGAACTGGTTACGACAAACTGCCTGACCGGAAAGGCAGAATATATGTCAGAAGAGGAAGATCGGGACAGACTGATGAAAATCTGTCGGGCGTCGAGCAGTATGCCGCTTCTGACTCCGATCGTAAATATTGAGGATGTTCCGTATTTAGACGGAGGACTGGCTGATTCAGTACCGATCCGCAGGGCAAAGGAAATCGGGAATGAGAAGATTGTAGTTGTGCTGACAAAAAATGCCGGTTACAGGAAAAAAGTACTTTCTCCTGCAATGCAGAAGCTTTACAGAAAGGCTTACAGTTCTTATCCAAATGTGGTGCGGACGATTTTACGGAGAAGTTTTATGTATAATAAGACGATGAATTATCTGGATGTGCTGGAGCGGAAGGGAGAGATCTTTGTGATCCGTCCCCATGTGAAGCCGGTATCAAGGCTGGAACGGAACCGAGAGGCTCTTTACGCATTTTATGAGCATGGTTATCATTATATGGAAAGACAGTTGGAAGCGTTGGAGGAATATCTTGAAAAATAAGATGTCGGGGTCAAAAGCCCCCGACTATGATACCTACGGATTGTTACGCACTACGTGCTCCCACAATCCTACCCAACATTCGCATATCGTGGTGCTTACGCCCCACTTTTATGCTCATATTGGGGCGGGTCACAAGGTCATTCTACCACTAGTGTGCGAGCACACGTGGTGTCAGACCTTTTGACCCTGGTATCAAAATAATCGTATATCAGGACACATATATGGAAAAGGGGAATGAATATGAGCAAAAAGGAAATACCGGATTTTACGCAGAATCGGGAGTTATCGTGGCTTCGGTTTAATCAGAGAGTGCTGGAAGAAGCGAGAGATGAAAGTGTACCTCTGATGGAGCGGATGAAGTTTGTTGCAATCTTTACCAGCAATCTGGATGAGTTTTTTATGATCCGTGTAGGAAGTCTGTACGATCTGGCAGCAACAGATGATAAAAAGATCGATCAGCGTTCAGGTATGACAGCAAAGCAACAGCTTGATGCGATTTATCGTGCGGTTTCTCCGCTTTATAAGGAACGGGATAAGACTTATGCGGAGATTAAAAAGCAGCTTCATCCCTATGGTGTGTGTGGGCTGGATTTCAAAGAACTGGAGCAGCAGGAAAAGAAATTTGTAAAAAAGTATTTTAAAGAAGAGGTTCTGCCGGTGCTTTCACCTCAGATCGTAGACGCAAATCACCCGTTTCCGCATCTTCTGAGTAAAGAGATTTATGTGGTGGCAAATTTAAAGCAGGGAGATAAAGCAATGCTGGGAATTATTCCTGTTCCTCAGTATATTTCCAATATTCTGTATCTTCCAGGATATGATATCCGTTATATCAGAATGGAAAAGATCATTCTGGAATTTGCAGAACTGGTATTTAACCAGTATCAGGTTTCAGATAAGAATTATATCTGTGTGACGCGGAATGCAGATGTATCACCGGATGATGAGGCTTATGCAGACCATGGGGATTTCAGGCATATTATGAAAGAGACGCTTCATAAGCGGAAAAAAATGGCGGTTGTGCGTCTGGAGGCAGCTAATCCACTGAGCAAAGAGCTGGAAAAGTATTTCTGTGAAAAATTTAAGATCGGGCCGGAATGTATTTTCAGGACAAAGATGCCGATGAAGCTGGATTTTATCTTCGCGATTGCAGATAAACTGCCTGAGTCAATGAAGCGGACACTTGTGGATGAGCCATTTTCCCCACAGCCGGCGGCAATGCTCCATGAAGGCAGTGTGATGGAACAGGTAAAAAAGAAAGATGTACTTTTAAGCTATCCTTATGAGAGCATGGAGCCGTTCCTGCAGATGATTCGTGAGGCGGCAAACGACCCGGCTGTACTGGCGATCCGCATCACGATTTACCGGCTGGCAAGCAAGGCAAAGCTGGTCGAATACCTGTGTGCTGCCGCCGAAAACGGCAAGGACGTTACCGCACTCATTGAGCTGCGCGCGCGCTTTGACGAGCAGAACAACATCGACTGGTCCGAACGCATGGAAGAAGCCGGCTGCAAGATCATTTACGGCTTTGAGGATTACAAGGTGCACTCCAAGATCTGCCTGATCACCCGCAGAGAACGCGGAGCCGTCCGCCATATTACGCAGGTCGGCACCGGCAACTACAACGAGAAAACCGCCAAGCAATACACGGACGTGTCGCTCATCACGGCGGATGAACGCATCGGTCAGGACGCAGGCGCGTTCTTCAACAACATGGCGCTCGGCAACCTGTCCGGACACTACAGCCGCCTGTTCGTCGCGCCGACCAGCCTGAAAAACAGCATTCTGGCGCTGATGGACGAGCAGATTGCCAAAGGCAAGGACGGCTACATCCTGCTCAAGTTCAATTCGCTGACCGATATCGACGTAATCGCCAAGCTGCAGGAGGCATCCTGCGCAGGCGTCACAGTCGAGATGATCGTGCGCGGCATCTGCTGCCTGCTGCCCGGCGTGCCGGGCCACACCGAGAACATCACAGTGACGAGCATTGTCGGACGTTTTCTTGAGCATTCCCGCATTTATGTGTTCGGCCGCGGTGACGAGGAAAAAATGTATATCT
>OGQZ01003075.1_pt1 | contig 10973 bp, 11 predicted proteins | sample 1553321 | NCBI WGS metagenome assembly OGQZ01 (sample SAMEA2579958, study PRJEB22360) | human gut metagenome | reverse complement strand
ATAAAGCAACTATAAAAGCCACCACTAATATTATTCCGCCTAAAAAACTCAAACCTTTCATTTTACTCCTCCTTTTCTATTTATATTATATCTAAAATTTCAAATTTTTTCAAATTAAATATGCTCAAAATTTGACGGACTTGTAGTTATTGTGATATAATAATTACAGAGTAAGAAAAAACTAAAAGGAGATAATTAACTTGAATCGACTTAAACTTGATTTTTCGCTTAACTCTACTGTTGAACGAACAAACTTTTTAAATGAATATATAAAGTCCATTAACTTCACGCCAAATGAAAAAGAGCTTGAAACAATGGCAAACTATGTACTTTGGGGAAAAGATCCAAAGACCGGTCTCAACGTAAAACAATCTAAAGAAGTTCAACTTGAATCGCGCAATAAAACTTGGGACGCGCAACCAGTTGAATCTCTTGACGCATTACTTGAAGCACCGGGGTTTACAGAAACTATGATAAAACAACCAGAAGAACCTTGTCCAAAAATTACACGAGTAGTATTCTCTCGTGAAGAGGCAAGACAAAATGCTTCACCAGAAGTTCTTGAACGATTAGAGGAGCTTTGGAAACAAATTGATGAGTTAGACCTTTTATTAAATTTTTATGATTTAAAAGTAGGAAAACGAAAAAACCCTCCTCGTCCTGGACTTTTACAACTTTTTACAGAAGAAAAAATTCAACGTATTCAAAATCGAGCTAAAAGTCTTTCTCAATTTCATTATTTAAAATTGAGACATTTATTAGTTGAGTTGCGAAGAGAACAATTTACACTAAGAGATACATACATAACTCCCATCATATGTATGGAAACGGCGATAACACTACCTGTGCTTCCACCCACCATGGATTCAGATATTTTGTGCGCGCCGGTAGGACTAAAGTATAAAAATGAATTCACCTCAAAACTTTTTCCAATAGATAGATTTCCAATTCCTGCCGATTTTACTGAAGCAGAATTAAGACAACTCATATCTTTTTATTGGAAAAGAAAGCAAGAAATGCAAAGCGGCAAAATTTTTAGTTTTGCCGAATTAGAGCATGTTTATCAAGCTTTATTACTTTTTTATGATTTAGAAGATGACTCCCTCGAGGCGACAGCTATATCGACTTCGCCCGAATTTTTGGATACGCTGAATTTTTATATAAATAGAGCGTATTTGACAACAGTTCATAAAGATATTTTGGACTTGAAAATGAAGCACTATAAAAACCAACTAATTGCAGATACAATTAATGAGAAATATGGAAAATCTTATACGGCAAATTATATAAGTACGATATTTAGACAAAAAATAATTCCACAAATTAATGAAGCCGCGCGCCAGCACGCAGAAATAATTGAAAATTTATGCTACCCAGAAAATTGGAAAAAATGTAGGCATTGTGGAAAAACATTACTTGTGAATACTGATAATTTTGTTCGTAAATCTCGTTCTTCTGATGGTTTTTCAAATCAATGTAAACGTTGTGATAAAGAAATAAGACAACAGAAGAAAAAAAGCAATTAGGAGGAGAAATAAATGAATAAAAAAAATGAATTAATAGAATTGATTACTAAGCTTGAACCAGTAGAATTTATTGGTTTGGCGCGAATATTATGTATTGATATTATAAATGAAGGAGACAAAACAACTCGTGACTTTTATGATGTGTTGAATGATATCGTAAATAAATTTAATACGCTTGCCCGCAAGCAACGTAGAGAAATTTTATCTGTTTTAAGAAGAGTAAAGAAAGAAAATGTCATTGGAACCAAAAATTAAACATAATTATAGTTTTACTATAAAAAAATGTAACCGTTGCGGAGGTTCATTTGGACCTGAAAATTTTTCACCAAGTCGTTCAATATTTTGTAAAGATGGATATTTACCTATTTGTAATACTTGTTTAAATAATTTTTTAAAAGAAAATGACTTTAATTGGCGCGATGTTGATAAAATTTGTCAATATGCTGATATTCCCTTTATTCCTAAAGAATGGGAGCGTTTGAAGGAAATGACTGATGAAGATAGTTTATTTTCTACTTATGCCACTATTTTTCAAGGTGAAGAATATGAGGGCTTAGGCTGGGATAGTTATTACGAACAGTTTAAAAATTTAAAAGAAGTTGGACTAATTGAAGATGAATTACCTAAATTGCGCGATGAGAAATTTAAGAAACTAAGAGAAAAATGGGGCGGTAATTATGCCGATGAAGATTTAGTATATCTTGAAGGATTATATACTGGTCTACTTGCCACGCAAAATGTTAATGGCGCTTTACAAGTAGACCAAGCCCAAAAAATTTGTAAGATTTCTTTTGAGATAGACTCTCGTATTAGGGAGGGTGCTGATTTTGACAAATTATTAACAAGTTATGATAAATTGGTTAAAACTGCTGAATTTACCCCTAAAAATGTTAAAAATGCTACTGATTTTGATTCGGTTGGAGAACTATTTCGCTGGTTGGAAAAGCGCGGATGGAAAAATAAATTTTATGATAATGTAACACGCGACATAGTTGATGAAACCATGAAAAATGTTCAGAATTTTACTCAACGTCTATATACAAATGAAACTGGTATTTCTGAAGAAATAGATAGACGTGTTGCGGCACTACAAAGCGCAAAAGAATTAGAAGATTATTATGATACCAATAAAGAATATGATTTAGATGAATATGATAATGCTGGATATGAAGAGTTAATGAAAAGTGAAGAATTTAACCCGAATATAGGTGATGAAGATGACTAAGCCAATTAAATTAATTGCTTGTGATATCGATGATTTAAATTCTCAGGTTCAGCGCCATTATAAAGAAGGAGTAGAGCTTGAAAAAGGAGTTATTCTTACAGAAGAATACTTACTTAAACACGAAGAATTATTTAAAAAATATGCTAACTTCTTTAGTGCTTATCCAGATATTTTTATTGATTTAATTACTCCCGAAGAATCAAACTTTTCATTATTCTTTTTCCAAAGGATTTTCTTGCGCGCGTGCATGCGTTATAGATATCATTATTGTACTGCTTGTCGTGCTTTTTCAAAAACATTTATTTCAATTTTAGCTCTTTATTTAGAATGTATGTTTAGACCAGGTGTAAAATTATTTATCTGCGCGCCAGGTAAAAATCAGTCAGCTAAAATTGCAAAAGATAAAATTTATGAAATTTGGGATAAATTACCTTTTTTAAAAAAAGAAATTATTGGAGATGGCAATTTTGGAAAGGATTATGTAACACTAACATTTCGAAACGGTTCTATATTTGACGTTGTTGGCGCGCTTGACTCTGAACGTGGTGGAAGACGTCATGGCGGCCTCATCGACGAAATTCGAGATCATGATGGAGAAATACTTAACTCTGTTGTTTTACCTTTAATGAATGTATCACGAAGAACCGCACTTGGAGAAGTTAATGATAATGAACCAAATCAACAACAATTATATATGACCTCTGCTGGTGTAAAATCATCTTATGCTTATGAAAAATTAATAGATTGTTTAGAAATGAGCATTATAAATCCTAAAAAAGCTTTTGTTTGGGGCTGTGATTATCGTGTACCAGTAATGCACGGATTGCTTGATAAACAATTTATTCAAGAATTAAAAATGTCTCCAACTTATCAAGAAGAAACTTTTGCAAGAGAATATCTTTCTGTATGGAGCGGAGGTTCGGAAGAATCTTGGTTTAATTTTGATAAACTACAAAAATATCGTAAAATAAAAAATCCCGAAAAACGCGCGAATTTTAGAGAAGGGTCTAATCAATTCTACTTATTATCAGTAGACGTAGGAAGATTAAATGACCAAACAGTTGTATGTGTATTTAGAGTTAACATTGTTAGTGGAAAATATTATGCTACATTAGTTAATCTTTATGTTTTAGGAAGAACCCCTGAAACTAAGCCATTTTACCGTCAAGCCGCAGATTTAAAAGCTATTATTAGAGATTTTCAACCAAGAGAGGTTGTAATTGATACTAATGGTTTAGGTGTTGGTTTAGCGGATGAAATGATTAGAACTCAAATGGACGAAAAAGGAGAGCTTTTGCCAGCATATGGTTTTACTAATGATGCCGACTATAAAAAAATACAACCAAAAGATTCAATCTGTATTCTTTACGGTATTAAAGCAAATGGCACTTTAAACTCAAAAATTCACGGTAACGCATATTCAAGAATTAATAGTGGAATGATAAGATTTTTAATTAAAGAGCAAGAAGCAAAAAATGCTTTAATGGCAACTAAAATTGGTCAGAAAATGACTTTAGAACAAAGAGTTATAAGACTTCTTCCTCACGAAATGACTACTAAACTTTTTGAAGAAATGGCTAACTTACGACTTAAACGTACCGGAACTGGTCTTGATATTACTTTAGAACAAATTAATTCAAGATTTCCAAAAGATAAATATTCTGCTTTTGCTTATGGGCTTTGGAGAATTAAAGAAATCGAAGAAGAAGCCTATAAAAAACAAAGAAGACGATTTGGGAATACTGGTACTCAACGTAAATTAGTATTCTTCTCAGGAGGATAATAAATGAATAATCAAACAAACAATCAAAACGAAGCAATAAAGTCTACTTTTGATTTAGCCTCCTTTAAACGTGCACAAGAGAAAATGATTTCTACTAATGATAGAGCTTGGGACCCACCTTATAGTACACGTAGATATTTAACAAAAATACGAGATTATAAGCCAGAAGAAATTGATAGAATTGTTCAATCTGGTTCTTTGGCGGAACAACAAAAGTTATCTCGCAATTATTTCTACAAAGATGGTTTTTACAAAAGAATATTAATTTATTATGCAACGCTTTTGAAATATTCCGGTTTGCTTATACCTAATCCGGCAACTGGAAAAACTCTCTCCAATCCTTTTATTTCAAAAAAGTATAATAATGCAATGGATTTTGTAGAAAGACTATCTTTACCAACTATGCTGACTAATTGTTCTATAAACGCATTAATTGATGGTTGCTATTATGGGGTAATTCAAACTCTTGATAAAAAAAATTTTGCTCTTTTAGATTTACCTGGTGGCTATTGTTGTTCTCGTTTTAAAGATGTTCAAGGTAATGATATTATTGAATTTGACATTCGGTATTTTTTAACCATTACAGATCAAACAGCAAGAAACGAAGCTTTAGCTATTTATCCAAAAGTAATCTCAAATTATTTTAGAAGATGGGAAAAAGGTAAAGAAACAAGTGTTTGGGTTAAAATACCATCTGATATAGGAGTTTGTTTCCCATTATTCGATGGACGCCCGCTATTTTTAAATGTTATACCAGCTACAATCCAATATGATGAAGCTGTTGAGACAGAGCGCGAACGCGATTTAGAAGAAATTAGAAAGATTATTGTGCAAAAAATCCCACATTTGCAAGATGGTGGATTATTATTTGAACCAGAAGAAGCAGCAGAAATTCACGAAGGTACTGTTCGCATGATGGGCAAAAATCAGAATGTTTCTGTTTTAACAACATATGCTGACGTAGATTCTATTGTTTCAAAAACAACTGCCGATTCAGTATCTAATAATTTAGATAAAATGGTTCAAAATATTTACTACGAAGGCGGTGTTAGTGGGCAGATTTTTGCCGCAACTGGTAATCTATCCATAGAAACCTCTATTAAAAACGACACTGCTTTAATGATGGTTTTAGGTAATAAATATTCTACTTTTATTACCAATTTGGTTAATCAACTATATTCTAATACAAATATTAATTTTAAATATACTTTACTACCTATTACTTATTATAATGAATCTACATATATAACAGATTCTTTTAAATTGGCACAAAGTGGTTATAGTTTTATACTGCCAGCTTTGGCAATGGGGCTTTCTCAAAGAGATTTAGGTAATGTGAAAGATTTAGAAAATACTTTATTAAAATTGGGAGATAAATTAAAACCATTAAATTCAGCCTATACTCAAAGCGGCAATAATGTTGATAGCAGTGAGGTTGGGGCACCAGAAAAAACACCGGAGGAAAAATCTCCTAAAACTATTCAAAATGAAGAATCTTTAGATAATCAAGGAGGCTCTGAATAATGTCTGATTTAATTATTAAAGAGTTTCCGGTTACTATTTATGGGAATTTAGAGAAAATATCTCCAGTCCTTTCAAAAGCAAGATGCAGAATTTTTTATAAGTATGATAACAGAAACGGTACTTATATAACGGATGAATTTGCTGAAAAATTGATAGGTAGTTTACCTTATACCCCAGTAAAGGGGATTTACGATAATTTCGATGAAGATTACACCGACCACGGCGCCAAACGAGATTTAGGAAGAATATATGGAATTGTTCCAGAAAATCCTAATTTCTCTTGGGAGCTTCACTTAGATGAAGATGGAGTTGAAAGACAGTATGCTTGTACAGATGTCCTTATTTTCTCTGCACTCTATGAAGAAGCTAATGAAATAGTTGGTAAATCTCAGTCAATGGAATTATATCAGCCCTCTATAAGGGGAGAGTGGACCATTATTAATGGGAAAAAACTTTTTAAATTTGAAGATGGTTGTTTTCTTGGATTGCAAATTCTTGGAGATGATGTTGAACCTTGTTTTGAAGGCGCTGCCTTCTTCTCATTATATAAAGAATTAAAAACTATGATTCAACAAATAAAAGAATATTCTTTAAATTCTAATAATAAAGGAGGAAAGTCAGAAATGACAAAAATAAATTTTAAACTTTCTGATAATCAGAAACATGATGCTATCTGGTCACTCCTAAATACTAATTATACCGAAGAAGGTGGCTGGGAAGTCACTTATGGTATTTGTGATATTTACGATGAATATGCTTTAGCATATAATTATGAAACCGGAAGCTATGAACGTGTATATTATACAAAAGATGATAATACTGATAGTATTGAACTTGGTGAACGTAAAAAGTGTTATGTAATAGATATTACCGAAGATGAAAAAAGCGCACTTGAAGCGTTAAGAGCTTTTAATGGTGGAACATATGAAAAAGTTGATGAAACTGTAAAAGATGCTGAGATCATTAAAAACCAAAATTCAGAATTTAGCACAAAAATTGAAGAGTTAAATGGTATGGTATCTACTTTAACAACAGAGAGAGATACAAATGCACAGAATTATGCAAATGCGCAAAATACTATTTCTACTTTAACAGAAGAATTAGATACACTAAAAGATTATAAACTTAGTATTGAAAAACAAGAAAAAGAACAAGTTATTGATTCTTATTCAGAGCTACTAAGTGAAGAAATTATTAGTTCTTATAAAGAAAAGATTTCTGAATATAGTTCAGCTAAAGAATTAGATAAAGAACTTGCTTATGAATTGAAACAATCTAATCCAACTGTATTTACAAAGACACCTCAATATATTCCAAAAGATGTTCCTACAACTGGTATTGAGGCAATTTTAGCAAAATATAAAAAATAATCGGAGGAGAATATAAATGGCTCAAACAAGATTAGTAATTGACGGTTATGGTCAGTTAGAATTAAATAATGTAGCCTTCCGTAGAGATGGACGTGTTGAAGCACAGTGCGCGCTTGATGCCACAGATTTTGCTACCGTTCCAGCAGAAAACGGAATGTTACTTGCAGTCGATAAGGTTGCAGGCACAATAAGAATGCCTGACTCTTCAGAAGTATGTCCCGTAGGTCTTAACTATACTTCTGAGCATATGTATGATGAAAGGGCAAACACTCTAAAGAATTTTAAATTAACTACAAAAGATGGTTTTTATCCTCGTATTGGTTATCTTGCTGTCGGAGATAAGTTTACTACTAACTGTGTAAGCTATGACTCTGCAAAGGATAGCACTTGGACAAGCGAAGATAAATTCATTGAAGCTCTTGGCGCAATTAGCACAACAAAGCTTTATGGAACACAGTCTGCTGACGGTTCTATCTTAGTTTCTGCTACAGCACCAACTGCTGGAATTAAACTTTTAGTAATTCAGAAGACAACAATGCCCGATGGACAACTTGGTATTAAGTTCCAAGTTATTGGTGCGTAATTAGGAGGTTAGTATAATGGCAACAATTAAAGAAATTAAAGAATTAGCATTACACGCTGCTAAACATACTGCTCCAGCTAATTTTAGTGCTGAAAATGTAGATGAAGCACTTCGTGAAGAAATGAAGGGATTGGCATCTTCTGTTAATGAATTTATGAGAAACCGTTATGATATTTATGATATCATTATTACAGCAGCAGATGAAATCGTTCCTAATAAAGTTATTAGTGCTTTAGGTATTTTTGCTGAAGTACAGGTAGTTGGTCAGGGAGATAAGGCTCTATTTAAGAAAGGTATCGGTAAAAACCGTGCTAAGAAATTCTTAACACAGGTTGGTCTTTCTGGTGTTTATGAAACTTTCCGTTTAGATAACGAAACTTTCGAAGTACCAGTAATGGCTGTTGGTGGAGCTGCTACTATTGATTTTGAACGTTTCCTTGATGGAGCTGAAGATATGGCTGATATCATGGATGTTATTACAACAGGTTTAACGGATGCTGTATTTGTACAGGTTCAGAAGGCTTTAAAAGCCGCCGTTTCTGCTACTGCTCGTCCTGCTGTAAATTTAGTTTCTAAGAATACATTCGTAGCAGAAGATATGGTGAAACTTGTTAATGTTGTAAGAGCTTATGGTTCCAGTGCAGTAATCTTTGCTCCACCAGAATTCGTTGCAGCTATGGGTGCAGACGCTATTGTTCCAGTTGGTTCAAGCTATCAGGGCGTATACTCTCCACAGGATATTGAAGCAATTCATAATACTGGATATATCAATATTTTCCGTGGCACACCTATCGTTCAAATTCCTCAGTCATTTATTGATGAAAACAATGATAAGACTTGGATTGATCCTCAGTTAGCTTATGTTCTACCTGCTGGAAAAGAAAAGGTCGTTAAAGTTGTTCTTGAGGGTGCTACTCAAATTCATGATTTCACTAATAGAGATAATTCTATGGAAATTCATGCTTATAAAAAGATGGGTTGCGCAATTCTTACACATTACAACTGGGGTATTTATCAGAATACTGGAATTACTCAGACATATGATAATCCCTATGGAGTATAATTATAGATAAAGACTACGGGGAGGAAGGGTTCCTTCCTCCTCGATTTTAATATAAGGAGATAAAAGGAGAAAAAACATTATGGAAAAAGAAATGGTTACGGTAGTTAGTACAGTTAATGGCTTAGTTGGTATTTATTTACCAGATTTACGTTTTAAGAAAGAGTGGGCGAGAAAGGGACAAAGACAAAAAATTGATAAAGACCTTTTACAGGATATTATGTATGATCCAGGTTCAGAATATATGTTTAGAACTGGTATGTTATACATAGAAGATATGGATATTAAAAAGGAAATTGGTCTTGAACCAGAAGAAGCCACAGAGCCTGTAAATATTATTGTATTAGATGAAAAGCAGCTAAATAGATATTTAACAGTTATGCCTTTGCATGAATTTAAAGAAAATGTTAAAAAATTATCTATTGAACAAGCAAAAAATTTGGTTGATTATGCTGTACAAAAAGAATCTATTACTTTCGATAAAGCTGAATTTCTTGAAAAAGTTACTGGACTAAATGCTATGTCAATGATTCAATTAAATAGAAAGAATAAGGAGGATTAATTATGACTCCTTACCAGAAAGTATATGATGCTTTTCTTGTAAAAATGTTAGAAGATGAATGGGTTAACTGGACCGAAGAAGAAATTTCTCAAGACCTTAGAGGTATCTTAGAAGGAGCCATTTCTTGGTTTAAGTTTCCAAGAATATCTTTGGATAGAGATGATAATGGATTTATTAATGATTTAGATAACGAAGAAATTCAAATATTAGCTTGTTATATGAAATGTGAATGGTTAAATAGAACGATTTTAACTTGGGAAAATGTAAAGCCTTTATATGAAGAAAGAGATTCTCCCTCGATCGGCCATTCCTTACAGCCATCTTTTTTGCCCTGCATAAACCCCTGCCAGATAAAGTCACTCGGTGTCAGACCGATCGTCAATGTAATATCTTCAAAATAAGAAGCGGCAGTCAAAGCGAGTGTTCCTGTAGTAGATGCACCGACCATTCCTATCTTCTGATTGCCATGTGCTTTTAACCAATTGATTGCTTTCTCGATGCGTTCCAACGGATAATTATGATGTCCATAATCCTTTTTTCCAGGTGACATTGTCATCACATTCACACCGAGTTTATGTAACCATTTCACAGATGTACGCGCCAGATAATCCTCTGAATCATCTCCGATCATGGCAATCATTGCACAGTCTGAATCTGATTTACATTTCCAGTATGCACCATAAAATCCATCTGTTCCCACATCAAAATGTTTTTTCTTCATTATCTATCGCCCTTTCCAATAGGTTTTCTTACAACACAATGCATCCTCATACCTTTGCGGATTTCAAATCTTTCCACTTTTAGCCCTGCTTTTCTGCAACATTTCATAACCACATCTCTTGTTGGCACTCGGACATCTCCGTGTCCACATATATTTGCCAGAGGCATTTCCAATGTATTCATCAGCCATACCAATACTTTATTGTCACTGGTCACATCCCGCAGGATCAATCTTCCATTTGGGCGAAGACATCTTTTTACACTGTCAAAAAATGCCTGTGGATCCGGATAATGATGAAAACTCATAGAACAAATAATTGCATCAAATGAATCATTTTCAAAAGGAAAGTTCTCACAGTCTCCTACAACAAACGTTGCATTTGAAATGTTTTTCTTTTTTGCCTGTTCAATCATGGCCGGAGTCAAATCCAGACCTGTATAATGTCGGTCTGGATATTTTTCTGCTAATAAAGAAATCATCGGAGCAGGTCCGCAACCTGCATCTAATAAATCTCTAAATGACTCCTTCTCTAATTCTTCCAGAATATCCGGATAATCCTTCTTGCACATTTCGTAAATGCCCGCATGGTTACTTTCATATCTTCCTGCTGCTTTTGTAA
>OGQZ01003074.1_pt1 | contig 10976 bp, 8 predicted proteins | sample 1553321 | NCBI WGS metagenome assembly OGQZ01 (sample SAMEA2579958, study PRJEB22360) | human gut metagenome | reverse complement strand
CCGCCATGGGCAATCAAGGTGATGGAGTGCACACAGCCGCGTCTGTACGTTGGTGCCAGCGCCCATCTTCTGGGTGCTACCCATCAGCACGCGAACCGCACCGCTGCGGACTTTGCCGAACAGCTCAGCCTTCTTAGCTTCCGTATCGGCATCATGGATAAACTGTACCTCCTCTTTGGGAATGCCACGCGCCACGAGCTTGTCCCGAATATCGTTGTACACATCAAAGCCGTCCGCGCGGGGTGTGCTCAAATCGCAGAAGATCATCTGCGTGGAGCGCTGCGCCTTTGTCTTTTCCCAAATGGTAAAGACCCGCTGCACGCAGGCATTCGCCTTGCTGTCGGGGTCATCGGGCAGAAGTGGATTCATCAGCCGTTGGTCCAGCGCCAGCTTTCGGCCATCATTCGTGATGCGCAGCATGTTGTCCTCATTTGGGGCTACCAGGCGGTTGCGCACCGCCTCGGCCCGCTCACCCAGCGCCGCTACCATCTGACGCTGCAGCTCGCTGGGCGGCAGCTTCACAATCGTGGGCTTGCCGCCTGTGATTTCCGGGACCGGCAGCTTCAGCATATCGGCGGTCTGAATGTCGGCACACTGCTTGAACATATTCATAAGCTCGGGCAGATTGTAAAACTTTGCAAACCGCGTTTTGGAGCGGTAGCCGTTGCCCTCGGGGGCCAGCTCAATCGCGGTAACGCTCTCGCCAAACGTAGAGGCCCACGCATCAAAGTTCAGCAGGCCTTCCTGCTCCAAAAGCCCATATTGCAGATACCTCATCATGATGTACATTTCAGTCATCGAATTGGAAATCGGCGTGCCGGTAGCAAAGACAATGCCGTGCCCGCCGGTCAGCTCGTCCATGTACATGCACTTCATGTACATGTCGCTGGCCTTTTGGCTTTCGGTCTGGGAGATACCGGCCACGCGGGTCATCTTGGTAGTGACCATTGCGTTTTTGAAGTAGTGCGCCTCGTCAACCATCAGGCTGTCCACGCCCAGTTCCTCAAAGGTGATGACGTCATCCTTGTGGCTCTGGTCGTTGAGCTTGTCCAGCTTCCGTTGCAGCTGCTTTTTCATGCGCTCCATCTGCTTGATGGTAAAATTCTCGGCGCGCTGGGCCTTCAGTGCAGCGGTCTGTGCCACTACATCGTCGATTTGCTTTTGCAGGTACATTTTCTGCCGTTCATCGGAAAGCGGTATCTTTTCAAATTGGCTGTGCCCAATTACAATGATGTCAAAATTGCCGGTAGCAATGCGGGCACAAAATTTTTTGCGATTGGCCTTTTCGAAATCCGTTTTGCGCGCCACCAGAATTTCTGCGTTGGGGTAAAGCAACAGCGCCTCGGACGCCATCTGCTCGGTCAAATGGTTGGGCACTACGATCAGTGTTTTATTGCAAAGACCCAGGCGCTTCTTCTCCATAGCGCTGGCGACCATCTCGAACGTTTTCCCAGCCCCCACCTCGTGTGCCAGAAGTACGTTGTTGCCGTACAGCACGTGGGCAATGGCGTTGCGCTGATGGGGCCGCAGTGTGATTTCCGGGTTCATACCGGGGAAGCGCAGATTGCTGCCGTCATACTCCCGCGGGCGGATGCAGTTGAATTTGCTGTTGTACAGGCTTACCAGTGCTTGCCGTCGCTGCGGCTCCTTGAAAATCCATTCTTCAAACTTGTCTTTTATCAAGCATTGCTTTGCGTAGGCAGCCTCGGTGGCGGCGTGGTTCAGTACGCTTTTTTTGTTTCCCTCTGCGTCGGTAACTGTATCAAACACCTGCACAGGCCGCAGGTTCAGCGCGGCCTCGGTGATTTCATAGGCATTCTTGCGGTTTGTGCCGTAGGTGATGGTTGCCTTGATGCTGCCGTTGCCGTAGCGCTTGTTGGTGATGTTCCATTCACCGGTGAACGGTGCAAACAGAACCTTCACGGAAAGTCGCGTGGACAACGGCGGTTCCAAAAGCTCCATGAGAAAATCCTGAATATATTCAGGCGGTATCCAGGTAGCACCCAGCCGCACCGCAATCTCGCTGGCGTCGAGGTCCTTCGGCTGTACCTGCTCCAGCGCCTTTACATTGACCTGATAGTCCGGGTCGGACGCTGCGGCCAGCCGGGCAACAGCCAGCTTTTGCCGCACATTGCCGGAAAGATATTCGTCAGCCGGCAGATAAACCGGCTCGGTCTGCTCCGGGTCGCGGAAGATAACGCCGGTCAAATCGCGGATGATTTCGTCCGGCGATTTTCCCGTGACCTGCGCCATGTAGGCAAGGTCTACGCGAGCCTTCTCGGTCAGGCTCAGCACCAGCGCTTCATCGGCGGTGTCCACATGCTCCACGACCTGGGCCGGGCGGATGGTCCGCTTCGTGAACATATCCGTTTTGCCTTTGTAATGTCCTTCGCTGTCGATGTCCTCCAGCGAGCAGAGCAGGAAATACCCGGAATCCTCACGGAACGCCGAAGCCGTGCCGCGGCTGTTGATTAGCCCATACGTATCGTGGTAGGAATCATACTGGGCGGTCAGCTGCGCTTGCAAGGCGGCAATCGTTTCATCGGGCAGATTGTCCAGTTGTGCCCGAATCAGCTCCCGGCAGGTATCCCGCAGAGGAACTAGCGCCTTGATGCGGGTAAGCGCGGTGGTACTGGCCTTCACAGCACGCATTTTGGAATTTTCGCGGTAATAAACTGTGTCGTCTTTAACAACATAGCTGAAATTTCGCGTATCGGGGTCTGCGTCTAGCGTATCGCTTTCCGCCTTCGCGTCCTCCCGGTCATCCGCCAGTGTGTACTCGGCCTGCAAATTTGCAAGGGCCGTGTCAAGCTGGCCTTCCAGTGATGTACCATTTTCCAGCGGCGCGCAGGTGGGGCGCTGCCCGTAGGGGCCGCTGACCATCTGCATCTCGCCGCAGATCATCTCGGGATGGTCGATGAAATACCGGTTCAGCGGAATGCCATCGGCAGTCTCGCCCACATGAATCCACGGCGCGTCCTGCTCCAAGACCCGCCCGCGCTTTTGCAAAAATAGAATGTCCGAGGTGACGGTTGTACCGGCCTGCGCGGTAAAGGCATTATTGGGCAGCCGCACCGCGCCAATCAAATCACAGCGGGCAGCCAGATACCGGCGCACGCTTTCGGATTTCTTATCCATCGTGCCGGAGGTTGTTATAAACGCCATAATGCCGCCTACGCGGAGCTTGTCTACGGTCTTGGCTAGAAAGTAATCGTGAATTTGAAAATGCAGCTTGTCATATTGACGGTCCGTAACCTGATACTGCCCAAATGGCACATTGCCGATAGCCAAATCAAAGAAGCTGTCCGGCAGGTCGGCCTTTTCGTAGCCGCAGATTTGAATTTTGGCTTTCTGGTATAACTGCTGCGCAATGCGGCCTGATACACTGTCCAGCTCGACGCCGTAGAGCTTTGCATTGTTCGTATCAAAGCTGCCGCTGCGGTGGCCAAAGAACGCACCCACGCCCATGCTTGGCTCCAGCGCATTGCCGCCCACGCAGCCCATGCGTGTCAGCGCACGATACATGGCATGGATGACGGCGGGCGGCGTGTAGAACGCTGTCAGCGTGGATTCCTGCGCGGCGGCATATTCCTCCGGCGTCAGCAGATCCTTTAGCTGTTCATATTCGCTGTGCCAGCTGTTCTTGTTGGGGTCAAAGGCATCGGCCAGACCGCCCCACCCGAGATACCCGGCCAGAACATCCTGCTCGGCTTCCGTGGCTGGTGTGCCGCGCTGCTCGATTTGCTTTAGTATCCGAATTGCACTTAAGTTCGCAGCGAACTTGGCCTTAGCCCCTGTGGGAATCTCCGGCTCATAGGGTGCAAGGTAGTTGGTGGGGGCTTGCGCGGCGGACTCGTCGGTAGGAAGGGCGTTTCCCTGCGGCTCGTGTTCTTTCACCTCGTCGAGATCTATTTCCATGAGGCTGTCAAAATCGAGATTGGAGAGCACCGCTTGGTTCAGATCATCGAGCGAGCCATACCGTTCCTGCGCGTAGAGAGTATCGTCCACCAGCTTAGTGACGATGCAGTGCTCCAAGTCGGCATACACCTGAATGACGTGCTTCTCATCCTCGGTGGTGGTATAGCCCAAATCGATGCGTGTCAGGTCGGAAAAGTCCGGCTCGGTGATCTCAAATTCGTCCTTGAGATAATCCTCAATGTAGGATAGCGCCTGTTCCGTCTGCGTTTGCACAAGGGCTTTGTGCTGCTGCTCGGAGAGCATCATACCGCCGTTGCGCGGGTTGGCGTCCAACTGCCGCTGAAACTCCTCCCGGCTGATGGCGCGTCCAATCAGGGGGACTTCCTCATCCCGCAGATGCACGTCAAACTGCCCGATGCGCTCAACGGTGAATCGGTGGTCATCCTCCAAGTAGACAACGCTGCCTTCGGCGCAAATCGGTCTGGTATCCGGAACGTTACCGGGCTCATCGCGCACCGCACTGGCGGCCTCTCGCTGCTCGGCAGCCCATGCGGGATACTGCTCCAACTCCTGCGGTGTCAAAAAACGCTGCATCTCGATCAGATAAGCAATGCGCTTGGCCGCGGCCCGCCATGGCAGCCTGCGCTCAAAGCGGCCTTCCTCATTTGTCAAAATCAGCTTCAATCCGGCAGGGCCATGGTCCACCCAGCCATGAGCACCGCTTTGGTAATCCCATGACCGACCACCGCTGCCGTATTCCTTCTTCAAAAAAGCGGCGTGGTCGCCCTGCGTGGTGGTGAACTGCTGATAGATGCGGAATTTGCTGTTCTCAAAATTGCTGCCCGCTGCCAGAGCCAGGTTGATTTCCTCGTCTGTGATAACGGTACCGTCATCCATCTGCGGGGCATTATACTCTGCAACAGGCAGGGCAGAGCGAATGACGGTTTCCTGCTTCTCCGGGGTGAGAAAATCATCCTTTTTCAAGCTGTCATTTTCCGCACTCGGCGGCGAATCGTCAGGCAGTTCAAAGGAAAGCTGTTCCTCTACCTGCGGCAGTTTCTTCGGGTCGATGGCCGCAATCAGCTCATGCTGTTCAATCAAGTCGTTCAGTGCATTGGCCACGGCACGCCACGGCAGCAGCGTTTCCGCGCTGCGGGTCAGATACGCGCCCTGCCAGACAAGCAGGCCATTGTCCTGCCTGTGAAAGCCCACGCGGGTATCATCGGCCAGCAAAAGCTCTGTAAAAATATCCTTGTAGCTTTCCCGCACAAAGCGCAGCCGGTCAATGAGCAGGGAATTCTTATTATAAAAGGTAAGATACTCGGCGTTGTCTGCTCGGGAAGAAGTCTCCATAGCTAGCAGCTGCGGCAGAAGCGTGGGCGGAAATTCGGGCAAAGCAAAAGCGGAGGGCGATGGCTCGCTCTCCGCCTGTGCGGGGGATTCTGTCAGATTTCGTACAGCATCGGAAGGACTGCTTCCTCCGCCTGCTTTTTCAGGCTGTTGGTCAGCTGTGCCCAGCCCAGCGGATTCGTCCTGCGATCCGGCATCTGGGTGGTCTGCATCAGCTCGCGCAGAGTCTTGTCCACCATCCGCTGTGCTGTCCGTCCGATTCGGCTGCAGCTCGTCAGCAGCGTGCCCTCCAGCATCAGCTGGTCGCAGAGCGTCGGCTCGTTCTGCTCCAGATATTCCAGACGCAGCCTCGCGTAGCGGTTCAGGTACGGGTTCGGCTGGTTCGGCAGGGAAAGGCTCGGAATCAGGTAGCCTTCGCGATTCTTCGTGTACGTCATAAGTAACGGCCTCCTCTCGGCTGTTCAGTTGTGTTCGTGTACTTTCATTATGAACTGGTTCGTGCGGTATTGCAATGCTGTCGCGGTTTAGTCGCAGCGCCTCGCGCCCAATGGAGTTCAGCATCGGTTCTGCGGCGGCCCAAACACAGTGAAATCTGACAGGTATCGAACTGGCTGACGCTTTGAAATGCCGGATAATCCTCGTCCCGCATCGGCAGCCCTATCCGCAGGCGTGCCATGTAGACAGCGCTTTGTGTGACTAGTTCCTGCAGAAGCGACATTTGCTCGTCAGGCTGCGCCCATTGCAGCGTGCTGTCTGCCACATTGCGTTCCAGCATACGGCGGGCACGGTCAGCTTCGTTGGATACGCCATCTTGCGCCAGCGCCGCCAGCCAATCATCAGATTTATCTTGCAGAAGCAGCGGGCGCGTTGTGTCCGTGACTTCCCACGGCCCGCCGGTGCGCGTCTGGCTCAATAGTGTGGTGTCACCGATGGCAAAGACCGGCTTTGTCACCGCCACGCCCTGTCGGCGCTGCAGCACGGTGATGCTTCTGCTGCCGCGCATGACCAGCCGGTTTGCCTGTTTGTTCCAGTACTCCATGCTGGCGCAGGCCGCGGCGTAAGGCCGCTGAGCGTGAATCAAAAGCTGGTTCAGATAGGTGGTGTGATAGTTGTGGGCGGCAGTGTACAAAAAGCTCTGCCACGCCTGCGGCGATGCTGTGACCCGCACGGCCTCCTGCTGAGCCAGCTGAAATATATCCTGCGGTTTCGGCACCTTGACACCTACCTTTCTAATTCATCTAAATTGTGCTCCTGTCGCGCAACTTCCATATCATGAAGCTCGGGCAACAGTCGGCTTACATCCTTGAAGCCAATGGCATCCACATACAGGGCTTCGGCCTTGTCGCCACGATCCATGACGATCAGATCACTGACGGACAAAGACGGCATACTGTTAGCGCAGGGGCGGTCATCATAATTGAAATCCCGGAAGCACTTGTCCGGTGTGTAGTCCCGGGGCATGTTAGTCACATAGGCACAGCGGTAATCGGTGGCATTCAGCTTGTTCTGGGCGTAGTCATAATCCGTAAAGCGATACTCGCAGGTGTAATGTGGGATTTGATATATCAGCAGTCTGTCCAACTTGTCACCCGGCTGCGGATGCTCCGGTTCAACATAACAGCCTCTTTTGAAGCATTGATTTGCATACTGCTGGATGTGGCAGAAACGACTACCTTCATAAAAGTGCGTATCGTCAACTGTCTGCACATCTTTCACCAGCTGTGAACCGTCCGCGTAGTTTTCAATAATGCGCTGACCGTTGCGCACCTGAAACAACTGCTGCCCATCACGGTTTAGAAACCGTGAGAAGCGAAGTGCGCTGCAAAGCTCCGGGGCATTGGTCCACTCGGTTATGTGGATGTCTTTGCCAACATGTACCTTTGTGTGGCCATTTTCTTCCGTGTAGTAGTGAGGCCGGATACGATCTACGCCAACTGCCGTCACAAGCTGCTTTGCCATTTCAATGAGCTGCTTGTCATTGCAATCTGCAAAGGGGCCGCGGTAGTCATCACACAGGTAGTTGACACCATTCCGTACCTGCATGATGGTTACTGCACCATCCGGGTCACGGCGGTCTATTCCAACAGTCAAGCGCGGGTAGGGAAGATTGGTGCGCTCGTTCCAGGTGTACTCGTTGTTGTAGGGCATTTCTCTCAACTTCTGGTAGCGCTTCATCAAATCAGCAGTATTGGAAAAGAACTCAGTGGGAGCTTGTTCTTCAAACTGCTGCGGAAAGACATGCGACATGAAATCGGGGATCAGGTAATATCTGTACTCTGCCATTTCAACGCTCCAGACTGGTTTGTTTTTCCGGCATAAGATGGCGGGAGTTTCGTTCCAGAAGCTGCATGATGATTCCTACCATCTGTTCTTGTGTGTAGCCGGTGGGGAAGTAGCGGGCAATTTTGCTGACGCTGATGGTCAGCGTAGGGTCGCGGGGTGGTACACTGGGCTTTTTCGAATCCATGATTTCCAGCAGCTTGCCGTGATTCAGCGCGCCGTCCTTGCTGGCCGCCTTGAGCTTCTGCGCCTGTGACAGCGACGGTGAGCAGGACTGCGACTCTATGTAGTCGAGAAAATCATTCTGCTCGGTGGGGGTGAGGTAAGAAAGCTCTACGGCGGGGTTGAATTTCAGACTGCCGTCATCAACCTTCTTTTGCAGGTCGGGGACAAGGCTATTTAAGCGAATATACCGTCTAACTTGCATACGACTATCTCCAGCTTCTTTACCCACGATGTCAGCGCTTTCCAACTTCCGCCCAACTTGGGCGGAAGTTAAATCTTGTCGTGCACCTTGGCGACTGATAGCTTCCAGCTTCATCGCATACGCCCTAGCCTTCTCCATCGGGCTGATATGCTCCCGCTGAATATTGGAATCGACCATGTCAATAATAGCCTGGTCATCATCAATATCCCGCACCTGAACCTTGACCCTATCCAGCCCTGCCCGCTGCGCGGCATGGAACCGCCTGTGCCCACTGATGATCTCATACCCGCCCTCGGCGCGGCGGCGCACGGTCAGGTTGGTAAGGACACCGTTCTCCCGGATGCTGTCCACCAGCTTCTGCATATCCTCATCGTCACGCACCTCGAACGGATGCCCGACGAACGGATGCAGCTCGGAAAGCGGCACCTCTGTGACCAAATCGCCGCTTTCCCGCTGCCTGTCAGCCTCCGAGGAAAACATATCATCGATTGAGGGCATCTTCATCGCGTTCAAAAACTTGTTCTTCGCGGCCATAGCCGGATACCTCCTTCGCAAATTCAATATAGGCCTTTGCACTGTTGCTTTTCGGGTCGTACAGAATCGTCGGCTCTGCATTGGCCTGGCTCTCCTGTACCTTCACGTTTCTGGGAATCTCCGTTGTGAAAACGTGAATCTTATTGCCGTAGGTGCTGCGGACCTGCCCGCAGTAGTGGTCGGAAACGTTCGTGTGCTCGGTCATCGTCAGAAGGATGCCCTTCACCCGCAGTCCGGGGTTGATTTTACGCTGCACATTCGCAATAGAGGACGTCAGCTGCGACATGCCCACAACGGAGAATGGCTGTGCCTGCATCGGGATAATAATTTCATTGGCGGCGGCCAGCGCATTGGTCAGCAGCAGGCCAACAGAGGGGGAACAGTCGATCAGACAGTAGTCGTACAGGTCTGCAACCTTGCGGAGCGCAGTGCGCAGGCGTGTCTGCTGCGGTCTGGAACTGTCCATCATCACCTGCATATTTGCGGTGAGCAATGTCATATTCGCCGGAATAACATCAATGCGGTCGTACTTGGTGTGCTGAATAACCTCTCCCAAATCGGCATCGCGGTCGAGCATCAGATCGGCAATGCTCATGCGGTCATAGCTGTGTACGCCGAAGGTCTTGGAGCAGTTTCCCTGCTTGTCGTTATCTACGACCAGTACACGCGCATTATACTGCTGCGACAGCGCATAGGCCATGCTGACGGTGGTCAGTGTCTTAGCAACGCCGCCTTTGAGGTTGATGATAGATACGGTTTTCATAAAATTATCCCCTTTGTAGTCGTGTGTTCCATTGGAACACATGGTTTCAGCAGTTTCCACGCTGCTGTTTATTTACTTATCTTTGTGCCAGAAGAAACTCTGGTGCGGCTTATCCGGCACAATCTCGACCAATCCAAAATTGAAAAGCTCGTCGAAAGTGACCTTGATTTCCTTGCGCTGCGGCAGAGAACCGTCCTGTTTGCGTTGCTCTACGATAAAATGCGCCGTATCGGCCTGAATACAGATATGCGCTGTCATGCCTGTAACCCAGCCGAGAGAAACCTTATCGGAAGTCGGCTCTTCGTGCATGAAAGTGTAGGTGAACGGTTCAATCGACCAGTTCGGATCGTCCTTGAGCTTTTCATAAGTCAGCTCATACATCGCGTGCTTGAGCAGATAGTGGGATTTTTCCGCCAGCTGGTACTTCATAAGCAGCTCTCCTTTGATGGAACTTCCTTGATCAAGCCATACGCTTGCAAGTCAGCAAGCGAAAAATTGAAAACTTTGCGCTGACGAACACACTTCGCTTCATCGGAGGGTGCATCGCCATACTGCTCAACCGCCAGCAGCGGGTACGGGGACGGCGTAAAGTAAATTTTGTGATATGGCCAGAGCAGCCAAGCAGAGTGCTTGCCATGCTCAAACAACATTTCACTGCTTTTCGGCAGTTCAAGCCACGACAGCTCGGCGGCTTTTTCAGCGGCCAGCTTATACAGACCGCGCTTTGTCGGGTGAAAACGGTAAGGCATTACTTTTCTTTCCTCCTTAATTGGTTTTGCTCGCAACAGACTGGAAACGGCGGAGAAACTTCGCTGCACAGGCCGAGCAAATAACCCGCGTATCAGTCATGATGCGGCTCCTTGCCTAATACAACAGGCGGCACGATGCGCACTGGAGGACGCCCTGCCTTTACCATCTTTGCAATTGCAGATGCACGATCAGGGTCATAAACCTTGCGTCCACCGATGTAAATGTCACCGGTGTAGCCGCGCTCCAACTCACTCTTTACTGTGTGAGCATTAACACCGAGGTCGGCTGCGATGTTCGCTACCTTATATCCGGCAATCCACATCTCGTAAATACGCTGACGCATTGCATCGGTAATTGCTCTTTTTACTTCGGACATTTTTGCACCTCCATTCGGATTTTTTGTAATAAAAAAACTTACCTCGAGGACTACTCCTTTGCGGTAAGTTAATTATTGCATTTTTGGCGGTTTGAAAAGAACGAAAAAAGTTCTTGACAAACGGATTTCGGTTTGATATAATAAATAAGCTGTTTCGAAAGAGACGGCGGTCAGAAAAGTTTGATTTTTGAAAGATCTGCCTCAAAAACTTCGAAAAAAGTTTTGAAAAAGTTCTTGACAAATGAAAAACAGTCTGATATAATAAATAAGCTGTTGAAAAGCAGTTAAGAACTTCGAAAAGTTCTGAAAAATGCTTGAAAACAGCAGATTGTACCTTGTAAATTAAACAACGATGTGCTTAAAATTTTGTTCGATATGAACAAGGTTGTAGTGCGAACCTGAAATTTCGAGAGTTTTTTACTCTTGGTAAATCGCTGGAAGTCACAACTCCAGTTAAAATAAAGTGACACGTCAGACTCTAAAGTCGGTTAAAACGAAGGAAACTTCGTCTTAATACAATTTTTAGAGAGTTTGATCCTGGCTCAGGATGAACGCTGGCGGCGTGCCTAACACATGCA
>OGQZ01003072.1_pt1 | contig 10984 bp, 9 predicted proteins | sample 1553321 | NCBI WGS metagenome assembly OGQZ01 (sample SAMEA2579958, study PRJEB22360) | human gut metagenome | reverse complement strand
ATTCTTTTTCAGCATGTTCGCCATTTTGAATCCGGAGATTTCTCCCATCATCACATCCAACAATAGCAAATTGTAGGCACTGATATCCAATTTCAAGGCTTCTTCTGCGGAATTGGCGGTGTCTACTACGTAACCTTCGTTTTCAAGATTGAACTTTAAGATTTCGCATAAATCTTCTTCGTCGTCTACTACTAAAATCCGATATTCGTTCATTGTATTTCTGAATTAATGTAATGAGAGACGCACAGAGTCTCTTTATTACAAAGTTAAACTTTATTTCTTTTCATCGACAAAATTGCGGCGTTTTTGTTACGATAGAGTGAAACAAGTGTTACATTGCGATTACAAAATCCCGGTTTCACCCAATTAAGTATTATCTTTGTATTGTTTTAAGGTTGGTGGCTATATGAAAGAATTATTGAATATCATAGTAGGTTATAAATATGAAGAATAGCAATAAAAAAATTGGACAAATATATGATTGTTACAGTGAAAAAGATGATATAAAACTTATTCAATATACTACAATTGATGGCATGCGTACATTTGGAATAGAGAAAAATTCACATGTTTATAGAATGACTAGTTTAATAAATGCAAAAGAGCAAGTAGAAAACTGGTTAGACAACTATAAGGACTTGAATCCGTATGCTGTATTTATTATATTTGGGTTGGCAAATGGAATATATCTCGAAAAGTTGTTTAGATTATATCCTAATGCTGTTTTTATAATTTATGAACCATCTGTTGAAATTTTTAAATATTATTGTAAGAATTGTGGTAAATGGAACGTTTTAGAAGAAGATAATGTATATTTGGGTGTGGGAATGAAAGGCAAGTCTTTTGTGTATAGAATGATGCTTAATTTTATTACTACAAGTAGTTATAGATATACATATTGGATAGTGTTGCCTAATTATAATAATATATGGAATGAAAATATTTTGGAAATATATAGGCAATATTATTATTTTTTAAATCAAATTGGGATGGAAGCAAGAACAAAGATAAAATATGGTAATAATTGGGCGGAAAGTTATTTGAAATCTTTTTCAGATATAATTACACAATATTCGGTAAGGGATTTGTTTAAGAGCTCGAAATCTATAGTAAACTCTGACAGTGTTGCTATAGTAGTTGCAGCAGGTCCATCGTTGGATAAAAATGTAGGGGAATTAAAAAGAGTAAAGGGAAAAGCCTGTATAATTGCTGTTGATACGGCCCTTAAACCACTACATAAGCGTGGTATTATTCCAGATATAGTGATAACAATTGATAATAAAAAGCCATTATCATTTTTTGATACACCAGAATTTAAAAAAATACCATTAGTTATGGAAACGAATGGAAATTCGGATTTAATAAAAATACATAATGGAAAGAGATTTTATGCTTCGTCTGGGGAAAATTTTACAGATTATTTGTTAGAAATTGTAGGGAAGGAAAATGATGCCATTCCTACAGGAGGATCGGTTGGTAATAGTGCGTTCTTTTTGGCTCTAAAAATGGGATTTAATAAAATAATAATGGTGGGACATGATTTAGCTTTGACAAATGGAAACATACATGCTAAGGGTATTCATAGTATCGAGTCAGAAAATATATCGAACGAGAAAGGTGTTTATAGGTATGTTGACGGATATTATGGGGGTAAAGTTAAAACAAGAGAGGATTATCATTCGTATTTAAAATGGTTTGAATTACAGATGGAATGTGCTGATGAACTAAATGTTGTTAATGCAACAGAAGGTGGTGCTAAGATACATGGTATGAGAGAAATGCCTCTTAAAGATATAATTGGTGAGTGGTGTACTCCGGAAATAGCTTTTGATATAAATAATGTTGTAGATGATATTCCACAAATATGTAATGAAGAGGAACAACGGATAATATGGGAGTACATTAGAAAATTACCGCAAAGATTAAAACGCTATAGGAGAAGATTAAATAAAGGGATTGATTATTATAATATACTTGATAGATTAAAAATGGAGGGCAAAGAAGATACAGAAGAGTTTAAATATAATTTTAAAGAGATAAAAAAAATAAATAAATGGTTGAGTTCAATCAAAGAGAATTATCTTCTTTCAATGTATGAAGGGGAATATGAAAATTCTATTGAGATAGGTGTATATGATATCTATAAAGATATTAATGAAGAATGGAAAGCTAATATAAATCTTGGAATTAATACATATAAATTGTATATAAAAAGAATAGATGATTTTTTGAATGATTTTAGTTTATTATCAGTAGAAAAGCAAATTTAAGATCAATATAACAAATAGTAGATTTATCATGGAGGATAAATTGTTGACATGGAGGTGTTTTTATGGAAATGCAGGAATTAGATAAATATCTAATTTCTCCTAATAGTACGGTTGTTGAAGCGATGCGGAAAATTGATAGTAATTCGAAGGGGATTTTATTTGTAGTAAATGACAGAAATAGATTACTAGGAGTAGTTACAGATGGAGATATTAGAAGGTGGTTAATTCGTACAGGGCAATTGAAATCACCAATACAATATATGATGAATATTAATCCAATAACAATTTTACAAAATGAGAGTTCTTTTGCCGTTAGGTTAATGGAGAAAAAATCGATAACGGCCATTCCTGTAGTGGATAAGGATTTCTATGTCCAGAGTATTATTTTTCTAAATAGTAAGACGAAGTCAAAGAATTATGGAGAAGGCTTGTTAGAAAAAGTTCCAGTAGTAATCATGGCTGGTGGCAGAGGAACTCGTCTGTATCCATATACAAAGATACTTCCTAAGCCACTTATTCCGATAGGTGATATCCCAATAATGGAACGTATAATTAGCAAATTTAGAGATGTTGATGTAAAAGTATTTTATGCAACGGTTAATTATCGAAAAGGTATGATTAAGTCTTATTTTAATGATATGACAAAAGACTACACTATTAATTATGTAGAGGAAGATAAACCTTTAGGTACGGCAGGAAGCCTTAAGTTATTGCCAAAGAGATTTGATAAACCTTTTATAGTGACAAATTGCGATATTTTAATACATGCTGACTATAATGATATTTATAAATATCATATGGATTCTGGAAACGAGCTTACAATAGTTTCAGCGTTGAAAAATATTGTTGTGCCATATGGAGTTATTCATTCTAGTGAAAATGGTGCTGTTGAATCTATGGAAGAAAAGCCGAAGTTATCTTATTTTGTAAATACTGGTATGTATATATTAAATCCAAATCTGGTGGATGACATTCCAAAAGATGAGTTTTTCCATATGACACATTTAGCAGATAAACTTATGAAAGAGGGACGTCGAGTTGGAATGTATCCTATTTCAGAGGATTCATTCCTTGATATGGGAGAGTTTGAAGAGATGCATCGCATGGAAGAAAAACTGAATTTGAAATCATAAATTTTATTAAGAGGGATATATATGTTTGAACTAAGTAGTTTTACATCAGAATATGTTACAAAACGTCAAGAAAGCATGTTCTTAAAAGATATAGAGAATAATAATGAAACGCTAAAGAAAAAGATAGAGGGAAAATCTGTACTTGTAATCGGTGGAGCTGGAAGTATCGGAAGTTCGTTTATCAAGGCAGTATTGCCATTTAAGCCAGATTCACTTGTGGTGGTGGATATAAATGAGAATGCCTTAGCTGAGCTTACCAGAGATTTGCGAAGTACGAAAGATATGTATGTACCGGATGATTACATCCCATATCCTATGGATTTTGCGTCGTCAGTATTTGAAAAAATGTTTAGAAATAGAAAAGGCTTTGATATAGTTGCAAATTTTTCAGCTCATAAGCATGTTAGAAGTGAGAAAGATATATATTCTGTTGAAGCACTTATTCAGAATAATGTTCTTCACGCAAAGAAATTATTGGATTTATTGGCAGAGTTTCCGCCTGATGAATATTTTTGTGTATCAACTGACAAGGCTGCTAATCCGGTTAATATAATGGGGGCAAGCAAACGGTTAATGGAAGATGTTATTTTCACATATTCAGACAAGTTTCCGGTTAAAACAGCAAGATTTGCAAATGTTGCATTTTCAAATGGTTCGCTTCCGGCAGGATTTCTTGCGAGAATTTCAAAATTACAGCCACTTAGTGCTCCATCAGATGTAAGAAGATATTTTGTATCACCCGAAGAAAGTGGACAGATTTGTATGCTCGCCTGCATGTTGGGAAATAATAGAGAAATTTTTTTCCCTAAATTAAAAGAAGCTCAGATGATGACATTTGATACCATTGCCACAGCTCTTTTGAAAGAGTATGGTTATGATATTCTTGAATGTGATTCAGATGAAGAAGCAATAGAAAAAGCAGTAGAGCTGAAAAAGGGCAGTATGGTATACCCGGTTCATTATTCAAAGTCGAATACATCAGGTGAAAAGGAATATGAAGAGTTTTTTACCAATCAGGAAAATGTTGATATGAAGCGTTTTGACTCGTTGGGGGTGATTACCGATAAAAGAATTCCTGATAAGGACAAAGCACATAATATATTGACAGAGCTTGATGAGGCATTTGAAAGAACCATGCTGACTAAAGATGATGTTGTGCAGATAATAAAACGATATTTGCCTGAATTTGAACATATCGAAAAAGGAAAATCACTTGATTCGAAGATGTAATTATACATAGGGAGGCTTGTCATGGATAAATTTATTCCATTATCGATTCCTAATTTTGAAGGGAATGAAAGAAAGTATGTAGATGACGCAATTGATCAGGGCTGGGTGTCTACAGGTGGGGCTTATATTACAAAACTTGAGCAGATGATGACAGAATATCTGAATATAGAGAATGTTGCTGCCTGCCAAAGTGGAACCGCGGGATTACATCTTGCACTTATATCATGTGGAGTGCAGCCAGGGGACATGGTTATTGTACCTACACTTACGTTTATTGCAGCAGTGAATCCGGTTAAATACCAGTTTGCAGATCCTGTATTTATGGATTGTGATGAGAGCTTATGCATGGATCCTGTAAAGCTGCGTATATTTTGTGAACAGGAATGCAGGATAGAAAATAATGAGCTTATTCATTGTGCAACGGGAAAGAGAGTTAAGGCTATAATAGTGGTTCATGTTTTTGGAAACCTGGCAGACATGGAATCTATAATGCGGATTGCAACAGAATTTCATTTGAAGGTGGTTGAGGATGCAACAGAAGCACTTGGATCAAAATATATATCAGGAATATTTAAAGGAAAGTATGCTGGTACAATTGGTGATTATGGAGCATATTCTTTTAACGGAAATAAGATAATTACCACAGGTGGAGGTGGCGCCGTAACGGCAAAAAATCCACAGGAGGTGGATCATATTAGATATTTGTCAACGCAGGCAAAGGATGATCCACATTTTTATATACATAATGAAGTTGGATATAATTACCGTATGACAAATGTTCAGGCGGCACTTGGTGTTGCACAGATGGAGGAATTACCTGAATTTATTAATCGAAAGCATAAAAATTATGATTTGTATAAAAGTTTATTTAATGGAGTAGAACATGTTAAGCTATTGAAATTTAGAAACGGAACATATTCAAATCAATGGTTTTATTCGCTGGAGTTGGATATGGATTATTTGAAGTGTTCAATGCGAGAGGTGATTTTAAAGTTACAGGAGCAGGGAATACAGACAAGAGCTATATGGGGGCTCATACATGAACAGAATCCATATAAAGATTCGATGACTTATGATATAAAAAAGGCTTTGTACTATAGTAATTGTATTTTGAATATTCCTTGTAGTACGCAGATTACTGAAGAGGAGATTATGGCAGTGGGGAATGTGATTAAAAAATTGTTAGCAGGTGAGAGTAAATGACAGACATTGTTTTGATTGGCGCAGGTGGCTGTATGAGAGAACTTGCATGGCAAATCATAGAAAGCAATAAGGTTAAAAAAGAGTGGAATATTGTTGGATATATAGATAAGTTAGAAAATTGTGGTGGGCATTCAGTAAGAATAGCAGATACAAAGATTGATTATCTTGGAGATGATGATTATATTGTCAATATTGATGAAGATGTTAATGTTATTTTAAGCATTGGTAGTCCGAGCATTAGAAAAAACATATATGAAATGTATAGTAAAAACTCACATGTTTTATTTCCTAATATTGTATTAGCGAATACTGTAGTTTGTGATGATATTATTATGGGGCAGGGGTGTATAGTGAGTATGAATGCTAAGATATCAACAAATGTAATAATAGGTGACTTTGTATTTGTCAATATGGATGTTACTATATGTCATGACGGAAGAATAGGAGATTTTGTTTCATTAAATCCAGCAGTTAAATTGGCGGGAGCAGTAACGATAGGTGAGAAAACTGAAATTGGAATGGGATCTAATATTATTCAAGGTACAAATATTGGAAATAATGTTGTAATTGGTGCGGGATGTGTTGTTATAAATGATACCGAAAGCAATTGTACGATGGTTGGAGTACCAGCCAGAAAAGTGAGATGAGAATATGGGTGTATTAGTTATTGCGGAAGCTGGTGTAAATCATAATGGAAGTTTACTTCTTGCGAAGAAATTAGTGGACAAGGCAAAAGAGGCAGGGGCAGATTATGTGAAATTTCAGACTTTTAACCCGGCAAATATGGTATGCAAAACGGCTATAAAGGCTGATTATCAAAAGAAGACTACAGATTCACAACAGGGGCAATTAGAAATGCTTCAAGATCTTATGTTGACATATGATGAGTTTGTAGAATTAAAAAAATATTGTAATGGTATAGGAATAGGATTTTTGTCTACATCATTTGATATTGATAGTACAGATTTCTTAACAGCTCTTGGGTGTGATATGTGGAAAATTCCATCTGGAGAGATAACAAATTATCCATACCTTGTAGACATTGCAAAAAAACATCAGCCGATTATTCTTTCTACAGGAATGTGTACTGATAAAGATATAGTAGCGGCATTAAAAGTATTGAAGGAAAAAGGTGCGGGTAAAATTAGTTTGCTTCATTGTACAACTGAATATCCAACCCCTTTCTCTGATGTTAATTTAAAAGCAATGTGTACTATGAGTGATACGTATGGATTGGATGTAGGATATTCAGATCATACAACCGGTATTGAAATTCCAATTGCAGCAGTAGCTATGGGAGCAACTGTGATAGAAAAGCATTTTACATTGGATAAAAATATGGAAGGGCCAGATCACAAGGCCAGTCTGGAACCAGATGAATTGAAGCGCATGGTAGAAGCTATTCGTAATATTGAAAAGGCATTTGGAAATGGTGAGAAAAAACCAAGTCCTTCTGAAAGAAAAAATATAGTGATTGCACGAAAAAGCATTGTTGCCAAGAGAGATATAAAAAAAGGAGAGGTACTAACAGAGGAGAATCTTTCGATTAAACGTCCTGGAGATGGGATAAATCCTATGCTTTGGTATGAGGTAATTGGAACAAACGCAGTAAAAAATTTTAAAGAAGATGAGCGGATTGTAAGATGAAAAAAATTTGCGTGGTAACAGCAACAAGAGCAGAATATGGACTTTTAAGAAGAACTATACAGGAAATTGAAAATGATACAGAATTAGAACTGATTTTAGTAGTTACAGGAACACATTTATTAGAACAATACGGATATACCATAAATGAGATTGAAGACGATGGTTTTCCAATCGCAGAAAAAATAGAAACTATAGACGAGATTAATGATGAAGAGGATATCTGTAGAACGATGGGGAGAACAGCCATACTTTTTGGGGAAATGTACGCAAGACAGAAACCGGATATGTTAGTTGTTGAAGGAGATCGCTATGAACTTCTTCCTATTTGCAGTAGTGCGATGGTATTTGGAATTCCAATTGCACATATTTCAGGCGGAGAAGTTACTGAAGGGGCAGTGGATGATGCTGTTCGCCATTGTATTACAAAAATGAGTTATTTGCATTTTCCGGGATGTGAGGAATACAGGAAAAGGATTATTCAACTGGGAGAAGAACCAACCAGAGTGTTTAATTATGGTGATGTAGGAGTAGAAAATGTAAGAAAAATAGAACATATAAAAAAAGAAGAACTGGAAAATTTTTTGGGGATTTCTTTAGAGAAACCTTGTGTCAGCGTAACTTTTCATCCGGTAACATTAGAAAAAAATAGTGCCATACAGCAGGTAACGGAATTAGCAGAGGTTTTAAAAGAATACAAAGATTTGAATTTTATTGTGACGATGGCAAATGCTGATTTGCAAGGTGGAGAGATTAACAAAGTTTTTCAGAAGTATGCAGATAGCAATGAGAATATCTTTTGCTATCCGTCTTTGGGAATCAGACGTTATCTTAGTCTACTGAAGTATGTAGAATTTGTAATTGGAAATTCTTCTAGTGGTATTGTGGAAGTACCATGTTTTGGAATACCGACGATTAATATTGGAGACAGGCAGAAAGGAAGGCTTCGTGCGGAAAGTATTATAGATTGTGAACCTGAGAGGGAAGCGATTCAAAAAAGTATAGAAAAGGCACGCTCAAAGGAGTTTCGTAAGATTGCAAAAGAAGCTAAGAATCCTTATGGAGATGGTGATACATCTGCATGTATTGTAGATACGATAAAAGAATTCTTAATAAATGACAAAATTAATTTGAAAAAAGGATTTTATGATTTACAGATATCAGGAGATGAGAAAGATGAAGAATATTGCTGTAATACCGGCAAGAAGTGGATCTAAAGGATTGAAAGATAAAAATATTAAGATGTTAAGTGGAAAACCATTGTTGGCATATTCCGTTGAAGCTGCCTTGAAATCCGGTGAGTTTGATACAGTTCATGTTTCGACAGATTCAAAAGAGTATGCAGAGATTGCAAGGGAGTGGGGGGCTGAAGTACCATTTCTCCGTAATGCAGAGATGTCTTCAGATACGGCCTCGACTTGGGAGGCAATGCGTTATGTGTTAAAAGAATATGAAAAAAAGGGATATGTCTTTGACACAATTACCGTATTACAGCCGACATCACCTCTTAGGACAGCACAGGATATCCAAGGTGCGTTTTCATTTTTTAGAAAAAAACAGGCAAATATGATTTCTTCGGTATGTGAAATGGAACATTCTCCTCTTTGGAGCAATGTACTACCTGAAGATTTTTCTATGGAAAATTTTGAAGATGAAAATTTGGCATTTCTTCCAAGACAGAGTCTTCCCACATATTATCGGGAAAATGGAGCAATTTATATTGTAAAGACAGAACATTTGTTCTTGGAAAAGAATATTTATAAAAAAAAGTGTTATGCATATCTTATGCAGAGTAGCCATTCTGTCGATATAGATAATGAATTAGATTTCATGATTGCAGAGACGGTAATGAAACAATTAAAAGCATAGAGTATTTTGGATGAAAAAAGAAAATAGATAAAAAGTTACTTCAAGGAAGAAGGAGAAAAAACAAGGAGGTTTATATGAAAAATGAGCAATTAAAAGAATTCCTTATTTTGCAGACGGCAACTATAGTAGAAGCTATGGAAAAAATAGACGCAAATGCAAAAGGGATTCTTTTTGCTATTAATGAGAAGGGAAAATTAGTTGGTGTACTTACGGATGGGGATATTCGGAGATGGTTGATTAAAACAGGAGATTTACAGGTTGATATTCAACAGATTATGAATAAGAATCCTAAGGTGATATATCGTGCTGAAGCAAAAGATGCAAAAAAGATCATGGATAGATATATGGTCACAGCCCTTCCGCTTGTTACACCAGAGAATTATGTACAGGATATCATTTTTAGAGAGGGAAATAAAGAACGGAGAAAAGAAGGACAGGAAAAAGTGTTGACTGAGACACCGGTAGTGATTATGGCAGGAGGAAAGGGAACAAGGTTGTATCCATATACCAAAATCCTTCCTAAACCTTTAATTCCTATTGGAGATATTCCAATCATGGAGCGCATTATAAATGCCTTTTATAACTATCAGGTTAAGCAGTTTTATGTAACGGTAAATTATAAAAAGGGTATGATAAAGTCATACTTTAATGATTTGGATGTAGATTATAAATTGCATTATATTGAGGAAGAGAAGCCATTAGGTACGGCAGGAAGTCTGGGGTTAATAGATGCAGTATTTGAGAAACCTATTATTGTAACAAACTGTGATATTTTGATACATGCTGATTATGCGGATATATATAGATATCATTGTGAATCGGATAATGAAATTACAATCGTAACTGCATTAAAAAATATTGTTGTTCCTTATGGAGTAGTACATTCAAGTGAGAATGGAAGGATTAAATCAATGGAAGAGAAACCAAAGCTTTCTTATTTCGTTAATACGGGAATGTATGTATTGAATCCAAACTTATTAAACGAGATTCCTAAAGATACATTTTTCCATATGACACATTTATCAGATAAACTTTTATCTGAAGGGCGAAAAGTTGGAATGTATCCAATTAGTGAAGACTCATTTTTGGATATGGGAGAGTTTGAAGAAATGCATCGAATGGAGAAAAAGCTGAATTTAAAATCAGAATAAGAGGTGATACCATGAAGAGAGTATTAGTAACAGGAGCAGATGGATTTATAGGAAGTCATTTAGTAGAAAGTTTGCTGGAAAAAGGATATGAAGTAAAAGCCTTTTCTTATTATAATTCTTTTAATACATGGGGATGGCTAGATACACTGCCTAAAGATAAGTTAAGAGAAATTGAAGTATTTACCGGAGATATACGTGATCCAAATGGTGTGAGGGAAGCTATGAAAGGAGTAGAAGAGGTTTTTCATTTAGCGGCGCTAATTGCAATTCCATTTAGTTATCATTCACCGGATTCTTATGTGGATACAAATATTAAAGGTACCTTGAATGTGCTTCAGGCAGCAAGACAGTTAGAGACACAGAGGGTGTTAGTGACCTCGACATCAGAAGTATACGGTACAGCACAGTATGTACCAATAGATGAAAAACATCCATATCAGGGTCAATCTCCATATTCTGCAACAAAGATAGGTGCTGATCGCCT
>OGQZ01003071.1_pt1 | contig 10984 bp, 10 predicted proteins | sample 1553321 | NCBI WGS metagenome assembly OGQZ01 (sample SAMEA2579958, study PRJEB22360) | human gut metagenome | reverse complement strand
TATTTCCAACCATCACACTTTTAGAACATTTAAAATTGTCCTTTAATTTATATTAAAGATTTTTGAAGAACGAAAAAATCAAAATTTTCGTTCTTCAAAGTTATTCTTGCACAACTATATCAAATACTTTTGCTTATTTTTCTTTCTTATATTCTCTATTTTTAACCGTATTCTGATTAGTATGAGTTACGTTTGAATCTATATCCACTACTCTTCTTTGATTACTTTCTAAATTATATCCATAAGGATTAGAATATTCCATCCTAATTCTTTCTAATCTACTTTTACTTTCAATATCATAACCTTTATAATAGTAATCACTCATCTTAAACATAATATCACCTAGTAATATTATGTTTATTTTTTTTAAAATTATAACAAATCACTAAACTTATTTTCTTCTTTTATACCTACTTTTATTGTTGTATGTTCTTTTATTGCCTTATAAATTAATTCTTTATATGGTATCAACGCTTCATATTCTTCACATAGTGCTGGACTTGGATTAATAACTGGATGTTTAGGTACAAACACTGTACAACAATCTTCAAATGGAAGTGTTGAAATATCATATGTACCAATTTTCTTTGAAATATCAATTATTTCTAATTTATCAAAACATGCAACAGGTCTTATAACTGGCATCTTAACAACTTCATTTATAGCTCTCATGCTAGTTAAAGTTTGACTTGCAACTTGACCAATTGACTCACCATTTACTAAAATATTACATTTATTTTCATTTGCAATAATAGCACTTATCCTATACATCATTCTTCTCATGATAGTAATTAAATATTCATGAGGTATATTCTTAAGTATAGTTTCTTGAATCTCCGTAAAGTTAATTACATGTACCTTTACTTCCGTATTATATTTAGCTAAAACTCTAGCAAGTTTCAAAACTTTATCTTTCGCAGCATCACTAGTATGGGGTGGACTTTCAAAATAAATTGCTTCAAGTTTAACACCACGTTTAATAGCAAGATATCCCGCAACTGGTGAATCTATTCCCCCACTAAGCATAAGTAATCCTTTACCAAGTGTCCCAACTGGATATCCACCTAAACCTTTAATACCCTCAAAATAAAAAAGCACTTCTTCATTTCTTATTTCAATATTTACTGTAAGCTCAGGATTATGAACATCAACGTTTATATTCTTAATATTTTTAAGTAAATGCCCACCTACTACTTTACTTATTTCCATAGAATTTATGGGATAACTCTTATTACTTCTTTTAGTTACAACCTTAAATGTTTTAAAATCCTTACTACTTACTAGATCTAAAACTTTATTATTAATATCATCTATTTCTAAATTATCTGATGTATATCCCACTAAAAGTTCTTGAATGCCAAATACATTTTTTAAATGTTTTATAACTTCATCAAAATCATCAGTTTCAATAAACATTCTACCAAAATCATAATAAGTATTATGATTAATATTCTTTAAAGTAACCTCAATATTATTTTTAAGTTTACTTATAAAAAAGTTTTTATTATCTTTTTTAGTACTTAATTCACCATACTTTATAATAATTATTTTTTTCATAAATACACCTCTTTCCTTACGTATTTTAACACAAAACAAATAAAAAGACTATTCTTTTTTAAATAGCCTATTTTAAATTACTTAAGTTTTCATATTCTTCTTTAAATATTTCCAAAAATCTATTTACTTCTTCAGTTGTTGTTACATAAGATAAACTAATTCTTAAAGTATGTTTTGCTCTATTTATATCATTATAAATAGCTATAACACTATTTGATATATCCCCACTTGAACAAGCTGTATTAGTACTTACATATATTTCATGTTTATCTAAAGCATGTACCATAACCTCAGGCATAACATCCATAACACTAATGTTTAATATCTGAGGAATACTATATTTAGTTTTATTAATAATAATATTTGGATATTTACTTAAACTAGAAGTTATTTTATCATTAAGTAAACTTATAAATCTTTCTTTTTTTTCAAGACCATCATTTGCAAGTCTGATAGCTTTTGATAAAGCTGCAATTAATGGAAGTGGTGGTGTTCCAGGTTTTAAATCATTACTTTTACCACTTCCATATATAAGTGGTGTTATTTTAACCATACTACTTTTATATAGAAAACCAATTCCTTTAGGTCCAAATATTTTATGTCCAGACATACTTGCTAAATCAACATCATGCATATTAACACTAACTTTACCAATAGCTTGTGTCATATCGGAATGAAAAATTGTTCCCATGTTTTCTTTCTTTATTATTTGTCTAATCATCTTTAATGGTTGTCTTACTCCAATTTCAGAATTAACAGCACAAATACTTACTAAAATTGTATCTTCTCTAACCTTTTCTTTTAAATCATCAAAATCAATTAAACCTTCTTTATCATTATTAACATAACTTATTTCAAATCCCATAGTCTTTAAATAATCACAAATAGCATATATTGATGGATGCTCAAGTTTTGAAACAATAATATGTTTTCCTTTTTTATGATTAGCAAGTGCTGTACCAATTAAAGCCATATTGTTTGCTTCAGTTGCTCCACTTGTATAAACTATTTCACTAGGATTAACCCCGAAGATATCCGCAATTTGCTTCGTAGCACTTTCAAGTAATTCACTAGATTTTTGTCCTAAACTATGAATAGAATTAGCATTACCAACAAAATTCTTCGTAACCTTTGAAAGCGTATCAAACACTTCTAAATCAACAGGTGTTGTAGCACTATAATCTAAATATATCATTATTTTCCTCCTTAATTTTGAGATTCTTCAAGTAATTTTTTATGAATACCTGGTTCTACAATATTTATAGCATTAATAGCATTTTCTAAACTATTTTTAAAATTACCTTTTACAAATGCATTTTCTGCCTTTGCAAGACCAAAATCTACTTCTTTATTTACTACTCGATATCTATTTCCATACACAATAGCAGTTTCAGCCATCTTAGCAGTTTTTACAGTTTCATTAACAGTATTATAAACTTTAAGTACTAAATCTCTCGCCGTATCAACACGAAGATTAAGTATTTTAATAGATATAGGTCTTTTATCAAGTTCACGAACAAGAACATTAATAGCTTCCATACCCTCAGCAAGTTCAACATAATAATTTTTAGGAACACAAGGAAGTTTATAAGAACGTATTCTTTCTTTAGTTTGTGATAAAATCTTCTTTATTTCATCAAGTTGTTCACGAGCCCTTAGTTCATCTTCTTTTAAGCTACCTAAAGTTTTTAAAGCTCCATTTAATTTTTCTTCAGTTTTAATTAGTTTAGAATTTATAATTTCCATTTCTCTGGCAAGTTTAGAATATGCTAAAATCTTGCTTCTTGCAGTATCTACTACTTTATCATAACTTGCCCTGATACCCATAATCTCTTGTTTTATTTCTGCAATAACGGCAACTTCATCATCAGATAAATCATAACTATATTTTATATCACCAATTTTTTTGAAAAGTTCATTATTTACTTTTTCAAGTTTAGTTGCCTTAAGAAGGATACTTCTACTATAATCTTCATATATTTTCTTACTATATCTTTCTTTATCAAAATCACTATATAATGAATCAAAATAATCATGCATCGTTTTAAGTTCAAAAAGTGAATCTTCAACATTTAAAACATTAAGTCTTTGAAATATATCTTGTATTTTCTTATTAGCTTCATTTATATTATAATCAATATTTAAATATTCAAGATTATAACCTTCTCTGGTCATTTTATCAGCAATATTTTTAATGTCTTCTTCCTTTTTAGGAATTAAGTTTTTACCTAAAGTAACTATAGGTCTTGCTTCATCAATAATTACTTTTAAGTTACTTATAACATCTGCAATAGCTTTAACAATTTTACCAACTTCTGTATAAGCATTAGCTTCCATTGAACTTTCAAAAGCAGCAAAAAGCTTATCAACATTTTCAAATTGAAGTTCTAAAGGCACTTTAACTATTTCATATTCATCTTCAAATTCTTTATAAGTACTTAAAACTTCACGATATTCAGCTTTTAACTTAGTAATTGTTTCTCTATTTCTCTCTTCACTTAAAGTAACATCTTTTATTTCATCAAGTAAAAAAGATGCTTTAGTTTTTAATGTATTTAAATCAAAATCAGCTTTTAAAACTAATCCCTTTAATTCTTTAAAATTCTTTTCTTCAAATAGTTCTTCAATTTCATTTATAGTTTCAGTTATCTTAGGCATTTCCTTATCTTTAATGTCATTAAACCTTTTTTTCCAATCATCTAGTTTTTCTTTCATTTCATCATTATTTACTAGAGCTTCTACTTTATTAAGTTCTGATAACATACTTGCAGAAATAACCATATTTTTTTCTTTTTCTAACTTTTCTATTTCTAATTTCAATTTTTTCTTTTCTTTATTATTTATTAATGTTAAAACAACTATTACCAAAATAATAGTTACTATCCATACTAAACCTGCTATTAAAATAAAGGTTATTCTATCCATATGCTTCACCACTATATTAAGTTTATCACATATTACTAATTTTTTAAAGTTTAAAAAAATAACTTTTCAGTTATTTTTGCAAAATATAATTATCAATTAAATCAAATATAGCAACTATCACTAAAAATGCCCCAGCAAATTTAGTTATAGCATCTCCGGAAAACGGATTAAATATAAGCACTATTCCAAGCATTGTTGTAATAACTCCAATTACTAAAGTACCTATCCAATTTGTATTTATTTCTTTTAAGGTAAATGAAAGTCGCACTTTTGATAAACCAGTTATACTAAGAACAATACCTATGCCAATGGCAATACTCCTTACAACAGAACCCGGAGAAATCAAAATAATAATTCCAAGAAGTGTATATAAAATTCCACTTATTAAACTTGACGTAAAGCTAATCTTACTTTGAATATAAGTATAAATACTACCAAGACCTATAAGCAAAAGAACAATACCTACGATAATCCCCAAAATTTTATTTAATGTATCTGGCATAAGAACCAAAATTAGACCAACAAGTCCCATTATTAAAGTTCTTGTTAATTCTTCTTTACCATAATTTTTATTTACTTTATTTGCATTGTTATTTGCATTTTTCTTTTCTAAAGTACCTTCGACTTTTACCATTTTGCTTCACCATATTCATTATACACTAAAAGTGGCTAATTTGTAAATAACATTTTGACTTTTCTATTTGCATATATTATAATTAGGAAAACACAATAATTGATGGAGGTAAAATTATTTGTTAGCGCCAGACCAACGAGGTTAACGAGGATGATGTTTATCGAAAATTCGGCGGATGCATCACGGTTTGTATAATCGAAAGATATATTACAAAAAACAAAATCAACATTGTAATAAAAAATATATCACATACATAAGAAAGGAAATTTTTTAGTATGTGTGGAATTATAGGTTATAATGGAACAAAAAAATGTGTTCCAAGACTTATCGGAGCTCTAGAAGCTCTAGAATACAGGGGTTATGACTCTGCAGGGATTGCTTACATAGAAAACGGAAATGTAAAAATCTCTAAAGAAGTCGGAAAGATAAAAAACTTAAAAGAAATCGTTGACATGAATACAAATAGTACTATTGGAATTGGTCATACTAGATGGGCAACTCATGGTGGTGTTACAAAGGATAATGCTCACCCTCATAAAATAGGCAAAATTACTTTAGTACATAATGGTATTATTGAAAATTATGTAGATATCAAAAAAGCTATAGAAAAGAAAGGCTATAAATATAAAAGTGAAACAGATACGGAAATTGCAGCTGCTCTACTTAATAGTTTATATGAAGAAAATAATGACATGGTTAAAACTCTTCATGAAGCTAGCAAAATAATCAGAGGCTCTTATGCTTTCGTAGTTTTAGTTGATGGACTAGATGAAATTTATGCAACTAGATGTGCAAGTCCTATGATCGTAGCCATATCTGATGATGGAAATTATGTAGCATCAGATGTACCAGCTATACTTGCCTTTACAAATAAGTATATGTTACTTGATGAATATGATATTGTAAAACTTGGAAAAGATAAAATAACAATATATGACAAAAACTTAAACGAAGTAAAAAAAGAAATTAAAATTTTCGAAGGCACAATGGATGCTGCCACAAAAGCTGGTTATGAACATTTTATGTTAAAAGAAATAAATGAACAAGACAAAGTATTTAAAGATACAGTTAACTATTATTTTGATGGTACAATCAATTCTTTAGAAAAAAACTTTGGTTTTATAAAAAACTTTAAGAAAATAGATATTGTTGCTTGTGGTTCAGCTTATCACACCGGAGTTGTGGGTAAATATTTAATTGAAAGTTACGCAAATATTCCAGTAAATGTTGAAGTAGCAAGTGAATACCGATATAAAAAATGTTTTTATGATAAAGACACTTTAGTTATAGTAGTTTCACAATCCGGAGAAACTGCTGATACTCTCGCCGCTTTAAGAAAAGCCAAAGAAGATGGCATTACGACAATGGCAATAGTTAATGTACTAGGTTCATCAATAGCTCGTGAAGCAGATTATACCATTTATATAAAAGCAGGTTTTGAAATTGCAGTTGCAACAACTAAAGCATATTTAGCACAACTTGCCATATTTAGTTTAATATCTCTTTATCTTGGTGTCACAAATAAAGTTATAAGTAATGATGAATATGAAGAAATAACAAATGAAATTAATAATATGCCAGAATATATCAAAGAAACAATAAAAGATGAAACTTATTTACCGGTAGCCAAGAAAATATTTAGTAAAAAAGAAATATTCTTTATAGGTCGTGGTATTGATTATGCTCTTTGTTTGGAAGCTTCACTTAAACTAAAGGAAATCTCTTATATAAATAGTGTTGCATATCAAGCCGGAGAACTTAAACATGGTACAATTTCTTTAATTGAAGAAAATACTCCAGTAATTGCTATATCAACTGATGAAGATTTAAATGAAAAAACAATAAGTAATATTAAAGAAGTTAAAGCTCGTGGTGCTTATGTAATACTTGTTACAAATACTAAGCCACAAGAAAAATTCTATGATGAGCTAATAATTATTAAGAAACTACACCCTATTATGGAATCAATTTTAACAATTATACCACTTCAATTACTTGCTTATGAAGTTGCAAAAAACAATGGATGTGATATAGATAAACCTAGAAATTTAGCAAAATCAGTAACTGTTGAATAAGTATTTTGCATTTTTCTCAAAAATTTGGTATACTATGATGCAGGTGAAGAAGTATGAAGTTACCAAATATAAAAATATTAGATGAAAAACATAAAATACTACATGAAATAAGTAAAGATGTTACTTTTCCAGTAAGTAAGGAAGATAGAAAACTTGCCGAAGATACAATAAAATATTTAGAAATGAGTCAAGATGAAAAAATAGCTGAAAAATACAATCTTCGAGCTGGTATGGGTATGGCTTTTGTACAAATGGGACATTTAAAAAGAATATTTGTAATAGCAAATGAACTTGAAGAAAAAGGAACATTTGAAGAATATGTAATAATTAATCCTAAAATTATTAGTCAAAGTGAAGAACTCATTTATGTTGGCGAAGGTGAAGGATGTCTAAGCGTTAATCGTGAAGTTGAAGGAATTGTTCCAAGACACGCAAGAATAACAGTTGAGTATTATGACTATGAAGGAAATAAAAAAACAATGCGTGCTCGTGAAGACTTAGCAGTTGCCTTTCAACATGAAATAGATCATTTAAATGGTATATTATTCACTGATAAAATAGATCCTAAAGATCCTTATAAAGATGCAAATAAAATGCGAGAAATTTAATTCCCGCATTTTTTTATTCATGATTAATTTTTTTAAACAGTACAATTCAAATAGGTGCCTCAGTGCGGCACCTATTTGAAAAGTTAATAAAATTTTTTTAAATCATATATTATTACCATTATCTAATTGTAAAAAAAAACATAATTAAGTTGTGTATATATGAGTTTTTCTAAGTCACTTATAAATATTATTATAGAAACTGATAGAAATATCAAAGTTAAATTGAGCTCCAGTGGAGCACAATTTGAGAAAGTAAGGTACATATTCTAATTAAAAATTCGCCGCACTGCGGCGAATTTTCAAAAACACAAATTTTAAATCTATTTAACTAATTCATATGTAAGTGATACAAGTTTATCGCTTTTAATAAAACTAGCTACCAATTTATCTTGTTCTTTTGTAATTATTATTCCAATAGTGGGATTGTTAATTGGCTCTTTTACATATTTATCCATCAAATTCATATAAAATTCAACTTGACCTTTATCTTCTTTTTTCAAGTTTCTACATTTTATTTCCACAACCACATAACAATTATATTTAATATTATAAAGTAACATATCAATAAAATAATTTTTATTACCATCACTTATTTTATATTGATTACCTACCCACATAAACCCATTGCCTAATTGTAAAAATACATAATTAAGTTGTGAATATATGAGTTTTTCTAAGTCACTTTCAGATTTTATCTCTTTGCCATTTAAATTAAGTAATATTGGATTTTTAAGATTACTAGTTATATTTGGTACACTTGCTGGAACAACAATTTCAATTTTATCTGGTTTGTTCTCCAATCTTTCGTATGAGTTATTTTTTATTTCCCGTTCTAGTTCTCTTTGAGATAAATTATTTTCCATACAAAGGTTAATATAATAATTTCTTTTATTCTCATTTTTAATAGGTAAAATTGTTCTAATTGTTGTCCAGGATAATATTCGCCCCACTGAGGCGAATATTGGAAAACACAAATAAAATTGCCGAAATCGTGCTAAATTTGCATATGTATAGCCTTTTCCGTATTCCTTAGTAAGTTTTTCTGCCCAATCCTTCAATAACGAGTTACCATATTTTGCTTTTTCTTTTCCACCTTGGGCTTCAACTATTAATCTCCCTACGTTCCAATAGCACTCTACAAGCTCTCTATTAGCATTTGACTCCCTTATTGATTTTCCTATTTCAGCTTTTTTAACATAATTATTTATTTCATCATAATAGTTCATTTTTACTGATCCTTTCTTTACCAGCATTTATATTTTGTTTATACAATGTAATTATTATGAAAAAAATTCAGTTTATTTTTCTGAATCTTTTTCCTTTTTTTCTTTTTTCTTTTCGATAAATCCATAATGTTCTCTTATTTTTTGTTCAAGTTCATCTCTTAAAGTTGGATTTTCTTTTAAGAATATTTTAACATTTTCTTTTCCTTGACCAATTTTTTCACCATTATAAGAGTACCATGCACCGCTTTTATCTAGTATAGCTAAATCACTAGCAATATCAATAATTTCCCCTTCTCTAGAAATACCTTCGCCATACATAATATCCACAGTAGCAGTTTTAAATGGTGGTGCAACCTTATTTTTAACAACTTTAATATTTGTTTTATTACCAACAATTTGGTCACCAATTTTAATTTGTTCACCACGTCTTACATCAAGTCTTATAGTTGAGTAAAATTTAAGTGCTCTTCCTCCAGGTGTAGTTTCAGGATTACCAAACATAACCCCAACTTTTTCTCTTAATTGGTTAATAAATATCGCAGTTGTTTTAGTTTTATTCATTGTACCTGATAATTTTCTTAATGCTTGTGACATAAGCCTTGCTTGAAGACCAACATGTGAATCTCCCATTTCTCCATCTATTTCAGCTTGAGGAACCAAAGCAGCCACAGAGTCAATAACTATAATATCAACAGCATCACTTTTAACTAAAGCATCACATATTTCTAAAGCTTGTTCCCCGGTATCTGGTTGACTTAATAAAAGTTCATTTATATTAACACCTAAATTTCTGGCATAAACTGGATCAAGTGCATGTTCAGCATCAATAAATGCTGCTCTACCACCATTTTTTTGCACCTCAGCAATTGCTTGCAATGCAACAGTAGTCTTACCACTTGATTCAGGACCATATATTTCAATAATTCTTCCCTTAGGATAACCACCAACACCTAAAGCCACATCAATTGTAATTGAACCACTAGATGTTACATCAACATTCATATGTTCATTATCTCCAAGCTTCATTATAGCTCCTGCCCCAAATTGTTTTTCAATATCTGCTAGTACTTGTTCAAGTGCCTTATCTTTATTCTTTTCATCTTTTGCTATTTTCATTTTTTCCTCCTAATACCCTGATACAACATAATTGTAACCTATCTTTAATTAAATGTCAACATAAAAACAAACAATTGTTTAAATTTATCAAATTTTGTCGAAACATAGTAAAAGACTAGAAAAAATTACTAGCATTTACAAAAAAACATGTACTTTTTATACATGTTTTATATCAATTATTTGCAAACAACTTGCTAATTTTTAGGCTTAAAAATTATAGAAACTACAAATGCAATAACAATTGCACCAGTTATAACACCGGATGATTTACAAAGCATATTACTAAAAATACCCAAAAAGCCATCTTCCAAATATCCTTGCCATGCGGAGCTATAAAGAGAATGCCCAAAATTAGAAATAAGAACTGTTGCTCCCGCTCCAAATTTAGCAATTAATTTATCATAACAACCAAGAAATGATAAAAATGCCCCCATCACTGTGTATAAGCTAGTAATATGTCCCGGAGTAAGTTTAGTATTATCAAGTATTACCTCAGCAAAAGCACACAACGTACCAGCCAATAAAAATGCCATTAAATAGTTCATTATTCCACCTCCAAACTTACTGCATGAGCAATCGAAGGAATTGTACAATGTTGATTAACAGTTGTTGGACTATGAAGTGCTCCAGTTGCAACTATTAATATTTTTTTATATTTTTTATTAAATATGATACAGGTATATAGTAATTACCCATATGAGGAAAAGATATTTTATTCATTATTTTTCCTTTCTTTTAAGATATCAATAAAACTTTCTAGTCTTGTTTCTAATCCTACCATACTGTTATTGGAGTCTATTATTATATTTAATGTTGGTTTGGTTATTTTTCTTAATACTAGTT
>OGQZ01003067.1_pt1 | contig 10986 bp, 7 predicted proteins | sample 1553321 | NCBI WGS metagenome assembly OGQZ01 (sample SAMEA2579958, study PRJEB22360) | human gut metagenome | reverse complement strand
GCTCGCCCACACCTCGGCAGCATTTTTGAAAAACTGCTGCACCGAAAAACTTTTTGGTTGCCTGCGGCTCATCATTTGAAACAATGCATGCAGAAAAATCAATTGTGGCTCGATTTATAATCCCCTGCTCTTCTCTTAATGACTATACTGCGACATCGCTTCCTCAATCTTTCCGTTTACAATCAATTCCGCTGCTTTTCCTGCCTGCTCAAACGCCTGCTGCATAGCTTCTTGATCGCTCTCTGGAAACTTCCCCAAAACCCAATCTGCTAAATTATAATCTTTCCGTGGCTTCTCGCCAACCCCGATTTTTACTCTTGGAAATTCTTCCGAACCCAACAGAGCAATGATACTCTTAATCCCATTATGTCCGCCAGAACTGCCCTTTCGGCGAATCCGAATCTTCCCCGGCGGCAAGGAAATATCATCATACAACACCAGCACCCGTTCCGGCGGAATCTTATAGAACTCCGCTGCGGCAGCCACTGCTTCGCCACTGTTGTTCATGTATGTTGCTGGCTTCATAAAAAAGCAGCGTGTTTCTCCCAGCATACCATCTCCGCAGTCTGACCGGAATTTCATCGTAGACAGAGCAATTTCATGCTGTTTTGCCAGTTGCGTAATGGCTAAAAATCCAGCATTGTGCCGGGTTTCTGCATATTCTAAACCGGGATTCCCCAGCCCGACTATCAGCCAGGTCGGTTTCCCCATTTTGTGCGATTCGCCCTCAATCTGCTTGAATAAATCAAAAATACCCATAGTTCCTCATTTCTCTCCATAACCCACAGAAGCGGCATCTGCCGAGGCAAATGCCGCAAGTGCGGTGGATTTTATTGTTCCGATGATGAGAAGTTTCTCATTAATTCTTATTCTTATCTTCCGGGAACAGCTTGCTCTTCAGTTTCTTCAAGCTGTAGCCTTCCTTTACCTTCAAGTCTGCACGCTCTACTGCCAATGCGTAATCCGGAACATCCTTTGTAACGGTTGAACCAGCTGCTGTATAAGCACCCTTACCCAGTTTCACTGGTGCAATCAGGTTCGTATTACAGCCGATAAAGCAGTTATCACCAATTACACAGCGATTCTTTTTAATGCCATCATAGTTGACGGTTACCGTTCCGCAGCCGAAGTTGACTTTCTTTCCGACATCGCTGTCACCGACATAAGTCAAGTGTGCAATTGCGGTGCTTTCGCCAACAACAGAATTCTTGACTTCTACAAAGTCCCCGATTTTAACGCCGCTGCGAATGTGCGAATTCGGGCGGATATGTACAAATGGCCCAATCTTAACAGAATCCTCAATCACAGATTCATACGCCTGTACATAGTTCAGAATGACATATTCGCCTACAACGCAATTTTCAATCACGCAGTTCGGGCCAATCGTGCTTCTTGCACCGATTTTCGTTCTGCCCTTGAGCTGTGTGCCCGGCAAAATTGTGGTTTCTGCTCCGATTTCAACGTCTTTTCCAATGATGATACCGTCTGTATTGATGAAGTTGACACCGTTCTCCATGTGCTTCTCCAGCACCTTCCAGCGTGCAACTTCGTTCAAATGCAGCAAGTCTTTCCGAGTATTTGCTCCCAGGACTACATCCGTATTGTCTGTGAGATATGCACCGGCTTTCTTGCCCTGCTCCAAAGCCAGACCAATAGTATCCGTCAGGTAATATTCACCCTGTACATTCGACTGAGACAAGCCTTTCAGCAGTGTCAGCAGATCTGCTGTCCGGAACCAATACGCACCGGAATTGACTTCCTGAATCTGCCGCTGTGCATCGGTGGCATCCTTTTCTTCTACGATGGCAGCAATGCCCGTTTCACTTCTCAAAATTCTGCCATAGCCGAACGGGTTGTCCAGCTTTGCGGTGATAACCGTAACCGCATTACCCTGTGCAGTATGTAGCTGATATGCCTGCTGGATGGTTTCGCTGTCCATAAACGGAGCATCCCCACACAATACTAAGGTATTGCCGTCTGGATTTTCCTCCAGAACCGGCACTGCCTGCATCACAGCGTGTCCCGTTCCGAGCCGCTCTGCCTGCAAAACGGTCTTGTATTTATTGTTTAAGTAGTGTTCGATAAACTGCGATTTATAACCTGTTACGACACAGATATTTCTCAGGTCTGCTGCTTCACAAGCCTGTACGACCCAGCCCAGCATTGGCACGCCCAATACTTCCAGCATTGGCTTCGGAATGGCTGCCTTCATCCGGCTACCTTAGTACCTGGGGAGTGGCTCCCTCCACCCGCCTGCCATGACCGCCGGCTAAGATTACAACTTGATCCATGATTCTTTGTTCCTCCTGCAAAACTTCATGTTGCCGCATTTTACCATTTTTCGATAAAAATGCGTACTACTTATAGTATGACAAAATTTTGAAAAAAATGCAAGCCTTTTTGCCAAAAAAAAATTTGTCTTGTTATTTTTGTATAAGTTGCCATAAAAATCGGGGTGTATTTTTTTGAAAATATGTATGGTATTTTCCTGTGAGATATGTTATAATAGAGTTGAGGGTCGGTTGACAGGAAGAAACTGCCATTTCTCTCCTGCCGTTTGCCGCTTCACAAACGCCGTACCCACAAAAATATTTGAATCAAATTTGGAGGTAGTTACCAATGGCAAACAAATGGGTTTATATGTTCAGCGAAGGCAACATGACCATGCGGAACTTGCTCGGAGGCAAGGGTGCAAACCTGGCTGAAATGACCACAATCGGTCTTCCGGTACCGCAGGGCTTCACCATCACCACAGAAGCTTGTACCCAGTACTATGAAGATGGCCGCAAGATCAACGACGAAATCATGACACAGGTTATGGACGGCGTTAAGAAGATGGAAGAAATCAACGGCAAGAAGTTCGGCGATAAGAAGAACCCGCTGCTGGTTTCCGTTCGTTCTGGTGCTCGTGCTTCCATGCCGGGTATGATGGACACCATCCTGAACCTCGGTCTGAATGACGACGTTGTTGCTGCAATGATCGAAGGCAATCCGGATCCGGCTTTTGAACGGTTCGTATATGACTCTTACAGAAGATTCATTCAGATGTTCTCCGACGTTGTTATGGAAGTTGGTAAGAAGTACTTCGAACAGCTGATCGACAAGATGAAGGAAGAAAAGGGCGTAAAGTTCGACGTAGAACTGACTGCTGCTGATCTGAAGACGCTGGCTGAACAGTTCAAGGCTGAATACAAGAAGCAGCTGGGTTCTGACTTCCCGTCTGATCCGGTTGAACAGCTGAAGCTTGCAATCGAAGCTGTATTCCGTAGCTGGGACAACCCGAGAGCAAACGTTTACCGTCGTGACAACGATATTCCGTATTCTTGGGGTACTGCTGTTAACGTAATGCCGATGGTATTCGGTAACCTGAACAACGAATCCGGTACTGGTGTTGCATTTACCCGTGACCCAGCAACTGGTGAAAAGAAGCTGATGGGTGAATTCCTGATCAACGCACAGGGCGAAGACGTTGTTGCCGGTGTTCGGACTCCGATGCCGATCGCACAGATGGAACAGGAATTCCCGGAAGCATACGCTGAATTCATTCAGGTTTGCAAGACACTGGAAGACCACTATCACGATATGCAGGATATGGAATTCACAGTAGAAAACAAGAAGCTGTACATGCTGCAGTGCCGGAATGGTAAGAGAACCGCTCAGGCTGCTCTCCAGATCGCTTGCGACCTCGTAGATGAAAAGCACAAGACCGAAGAAGAAGCTGTTCTGATGATCGATCCGAGAAACCTCGACACCCTGCTCCACCCGCAGTTCGATGCAAAGGCTCTGAAGGCTGCTACACCGATCGGCAAGGGTCTGGGTGCTTCTCCGGGTGCTGCTTGCGGTAAGGTTGTATTTACTGCTGATGATGCAGAAGCTTGGAACGCTAAGGGCGAAAAGGTTGTTCTGGTTCGTCTGGAAACTTCTCCGGAAGACATCACCGGTATGAAGGCTTCTCAGGGTATCCTGACTGTTCGTGGCGGTATGACTTCTCACGCTGCCGTTGTTGCTCGTGGTATGGGTACTTGCTGCGTATCCGGTTGCGGCGACATCAAGATGGACGAAGAAAACAAGAAGTTTGAACTGGCTGGCAAGACCTTCACAGAAGGCGACTATATCTCGATCGACGGTTCTACTGGTAACATCTATGACGGTATCATCCCGACTGTTGATGCTTCTATCACTGGTACATTCGGCAGAGTTATGGGCTGGGCAGACAAGTACAGAACCATGAAGGTTCGTACCAATGCAGATACTCCGGCTGATGCGAAGAAGGCTCGTGAACTGGGTGCTGAAGGTATCGGTCTGTGCCGTACCGAACACATGTTCTTCGAAGCTGACAGAATCGCAGCATTCCGTGAAATGATCTGCTCTGACACCGTTGAAGAAAGAGAAGCTGCTCTGGCTAAGATCGAACCGATGCAGCAGGGCGACTTTGAAGCTCTGTATGAAGCTCTGGAAGGCAACCCGGTTACCATCCGGTTCCTGGATCCGCCGCTCCACGAATTCGTACCGACTGAAGAAGAAGATATCAAGAAGCTGGCTGATGCACAGGGCAAGACTGTTGATCAGATCAAGGCTATCATCGCTTCTCTGCACGAATTCAACCCGATGATGGGTCACCGTGGCTGCCGTCTGGCTGTTACTTATCCGGAAATCGCTAAGATGCAGACCAAGGCAATCATCAAGGCTGCTATCAACGTAAAGGCTAAGCACCCGGATTGGACTGTAAAGCCGGAAATCATGATCCCGCTGGTTGGCGATGTAAAGGAACTGAAGTTCGTAAAGAAGGTTGTTGTTGAAACTGCTGACGCTGAAATCGCTGCTGCTGGTTCTGACCTGACTTATGAAGTTGGTACGATGATCGAAATCCCGAGAGCTGCTCTGACTGCTGACGAAATCGCTAAGGAAGCTGACTTCTTCTGCTTCGGTACAAACGACCTGACTCAGATGACTTACGGCTTCTCTCGTGACGATGCTGGTAAGTTCCTCGGTGCTTACTATGATGCTAAGATCTTCGAAAGCGATCCGTTCGCTAAGCTGGATCAGACTGGCGTTGGCAAGCTGATGAAGATGGCAATCGAACTGGGCAAGCCGGTAAACAGCAAGCTCCACTGCGGTATCTGCGGCGAACACGGCGGTGACCCGACCTCCGTTGAATTCTGCCACGAAATCGGTCTGGACTATGTTTCCTGCTCTCCGTTCCGTGTTCCGATTGCAAGACTGGCTGCTGCTCAGGCTGCAATCAAGAACAAGTAAGATTAAACTGTTCGTGAAATTCTTTCTTTTTTGCAAAAAAGTACCCATTCGCATAAAAACCTTATAACCTCACTCCCCGTTCGTATTTGAAAAAATACGCACAAAACGAATCCCGACACTCGTTGGGTTATCTTTCGATAGACCGTGAAACCGTATGGTGTCCAGCGGACAAGCTGGAACCATGCGGTTTCTTTTTTTCGTTTTCCACAGTGTTTTCCACTTTCCAACAGCAATGTGTCCAAAATAATTTCCACCGTTTTGTGCAAAACGGAAAAACCATTGAATTTCTTGTTGACAGGCTCGACAAGATGTGTTAGAATGAAGCCATACGGTGTTCGGTGTACAATCGCACCGTTTTTGGCACAACCCGAATGACCCGATTTTTGAAATACATTGCAGCGGCTCGGAAATTGCCTGCAATGAACATATCACAAAACATGGAAGAGAAAGGCCGCAGTTCGTTTACACGTTCTAACAGAGAGCACTTGCCATCGGCTGCAAGCAGTGCAGAACTGGAATTGATGGCACACCGTCTCCGAGTCTGCCCAATCCGCAGCGGCTTGCTCCCGTTATCGAGCATCCGAAAGACGCAGCCGTGCTTCTCATACAAGAAAAGACGGCATGACTTCGGCGGCGTTCAGAACGTCCCTCCTGTAACAAAATCAGCAGGAGCGATGCGAAAGATTCGTCCTGCCATTTGCGTGAAGAAGGGTGGAACAGCGGCAGCTTATTTGCGATCGCCCCTTATCCTGTGGGAATCCCACGGATAAGGGGCATTTTTTTCACCCTGTTTTCCCCCAATCATTCGGATTGCCAACCACCCGCAAATCTTACACATCCATTCAAATTTTATCATAAAGGAGTTTTTCAATCATGAGTCAACTGCAACTGAAAGACGGCAGTTTCCGAGAATTTACCCCGGGTCAGTCTGCCGCAGAAATTGTAAAAGGAATCGGCATGGGACTGTATAAGGCTGCTTGCTGCGTCAAGATCAATGGCGAAGTCTGTGACCTGCGTACCCCTATTACCGAAGACTGCACCTTTGAAGTCTGCACCTTCGATGACCCAGACGGCAAGAAAACCTTCTGGCACACGGCTTCTCATGTCCTCGCTCAGGCGGTTAAACGGCTGTATCCAAACGCAAAGCTTGCGATTGGCCCGGCAATCGACAGCGGTTTCTACTATGATTTCGATGTAGAAAAACCGTTTACCGCAGAAGAACTGCGGAAAATCGAAGCAGAAATGAAGAAAATCGTCAAGGAAAATGCAGAACTGGAACAGTTCACACTCTCCCCAGACGAAGCCATTTCTTTCCTGAAAGAACAGGATGAACCGTACAAGGTAGAACTCTGTGAAGAACACGCTGGCAAGGGCGAACCGATTTCGTTCTATCGGCAAGGTGAATTTACTGACCTCTGTGCTGGTCCACACCTGATGAAAACCGGTGTCATCAAGGCATTCAAGCTGCTCTCCTGCACTGGTGCTTACTGGAGAGGCTCGGAAAAGAACAAGATGCTCTCTCGTGTTTATGCCATCGCTTTCCCGAAAGCTTCCATGCTGGACGAACACCTGAAGCAGCTCGAAGAAGCAAAAATGCGGGATCACAACAAGCTGGGCAGAGAACTGGAATACTTCACAACTGTTGACGTGGTTGGTCAGGGTCTGCCGATTCTGTTGCCGAAGGGTGCAAGAGTCGTACAGCTGTTACAGCGTTGGGTCGAAGATGTGGAACAGTCCAAGGGCTGCCTGCTGACCAAAACACCGCTGATGGCAAAACGGGAATTCTATAAGATTTCCGGTCACTGGGATCACTATCTGGATGGCATGTTCATTCTGGGCGACCCATACGACGAAACGAAGGAATGTTTCGCTCTGCGTCCGATGACCTGCCCGTTCCAGTATCAGGTTTATTTGAATCGTGCTCGTTCCTATCGGGATTTGCCGATGCGGTTGGTTGAAACTTCCACCCTATTCCGGAACGAAGACAGCGGCGAAATGCACGGCTTGATTCGTGTTCGGCAGTTCACCATCTCCGAAGGTCACTATATTCTCCGTCCGGATCAGCTGGAAGAAGAATTCAAGGGCTGTCTGGAACTGGCAAAGTACTTCCTCGGTACGGTTGGCTTGCTGGATGACTGCACTTTCCGGTTCTCTCAGTGGGATCCGGCAAACCCGAACAACAAGTACGAAGGTACAAAGGAACAATGGGAAGAAGCACAGCGTGTTATGGGCAACATCCTCGACCATCTCGGTTTGGATTACACCATCGGTATCGACGAAGCTGCCTTCTATGGTCCGAAGCTGGATATTCAGTATAAGAATGTTTACGGCAAGGAAGACACACTTGTTACCATTCAGATTGATATGCTGCTGGCTCAGCGGTTCGGTATGTATTACACCGATACAGACGGACAGAAGAAGCTGCCGTATATCATTCACAGAACCTCTTTGGGCTGCTATGAACGGACACTGGCATATATGATTGAACACTTTGCTGGTGCAATGCCGTTGTGGATTGCTCCGGAACAGGTTCGCTTGATTCCAATTGCAGACCGTCACCTCGATTATACCTATGAAGTTCTGCATCAGTTACAGGCTGCTGGTCTGCGGTGCGAAGTAGATAGCCGTGCAGAAAAGGTTGGCTATAAGATTCGGCAGGCAGTACTGGAAAAAGTGCCGTATATGATTACCATCGGCGACAACGAAGTGGAACAGAAAACGGTTGCGGTTCGTTCCAGAAAGAATGGCGATTTGGGCAGCATGCAGCTGGATGATTTGCTGGCAAAGCTGAAAGAAGAAGTCGATACCAAGGCAAAGTAAGCAGTTGCCTTGACAAAATCGCAATCAATCGAAAAAGCGTCTGGTGGGAGATTCTCACCGGACGCTTTTGTTTTGAAAAGAATGCAAAATACGAGCCGTAGGCAACTAAAAAGTTTTTCGGTGCAGCAGTTTTTCAAAAATGCTGCCGAGGTGTGGGCGAGCAGCCCACATTTGCGAAGCAAATAGCAGAACGGAACAACGAAATCAAACAAAAATCTAAGAGCGAATTGAAAGAATCGCAATTGCCTTTGAAGTGAAAAGACTGTAATGCGAAACAAGGTTTCAGGGGCAATTGCGATTCCAAAGGCAAACAGCGAAGCGTATTTGCCGAACCGAATGCAATCGGTTTTTCTAAGAGCCACCCCAACATCTACACCCAGCAACAAAGAAACGAGGACAACATGAAACAACACTGCCCTTCTTGCGGAAAGAAATTTGATTATGAACAGCACGGTTGGATTTGTCCATTTTGCGGACAAGTCATTCTGGACAGTACAGAGCAGACGGTTCACCAGCAGGAATCGGCAACACCGCCGCCCCCTGCGAAAAAGCCATCACGCAAGCTGAAAAAATTGTCGGTACTTTTCACGGTTGGATTGCTGCTGACGGTGAGCAGTTTCGGATATCGGATTGGAAAAAATCTGATTTACCTGCGGCAGAAGCAGACTTCTGAACCGGTTTCCTATCCAGTGGAAACGATAGAAATGCAGCAGACCATTTCCATTGAACCTTATCAGCTTACCATTCAGCAGGCATATTTGTTTCCGCAAACGCTGATTACTGCACCAAAATCCGGCGAATATCTGGCAGTTTCCTATACGAGCAGCGGAAAAAGTTCGGACAGCAGCATACAGCGAATCGATGATGTTGCATGGGCAGCGTTAAAACTCGAACAGGCGAACCAGTATATTACGCCGTTGTCGTTGAGCGATGTTACAGGCAGTGATGCAATCTGGAGCGACTTGTCGGATATGGGTGTGGATTGGGAACTACATAACGGAACGGGAATTTTGTTGTTTCTGTTGCCGGAAGAAACAGATTTGGAACAGCTGAACCTCTGTATTTTCGCCGGAACGGAAAGCGAAGATGCTCATCGGTATGCACAGAACGCCGTAGCAGTGCAGACGGTTTATGAAATACCGCTGACGGTGACCGATTCAAGCGATATGGAGGGCATGGACGTATGAGGATGCGAGTGAAAAAACATGTCTGTGTTCAGAAACACATCCCCAGCGTAAAAAAACATCCGCTCGCATGGCTCTGGGTGGCTTTGTGTGTGTTGATTCTGTTGGAATCTCGGGTCTGTGATTGGACAGAGCGACTAGTGGCAGAAAAATCCTCGTTCGAGGGCAGCGGTTCTCTCCAGATTGAACAGGCAATACTCTTTGCAGGAAATGCTGGAGGATCGGATTCTTTGTATGATTTGACGGTGACGCTGCACAATGTTGGCGATACGCTGGAAAAATACCTGCCGCAGATTTATGTGACGGAGAGCGAACAGCCGGATAACAGCAAGGTGCATCTTTCTTTGCAGCCAATTTCGCTCTATGAGGAAATCAACGCTGCTGGTGTGAATAATTATGATATCGACCTTTGTATTCCGCCGGGGCAGACGGTAACAGTGTCCTATTCGGTGACAGCGTCGGATTATCAGGAAATACAAGCACTGCGAGATGACGGAAAAACAGTATCTGTTTCTCTTTCAAATCGGAAAGCGAAACAAAATGTCTGCGTGCCGTTGCAGTGGATGGAAATAGAAACAGGAGAAAAAGGAGGAATTTGACATGACAACACAGGAAAAGCAAAATCAATATATCATGGGAACATATGGCCGGTTTCCAGTTGTATTGGAACAGGGCAAGCAGGAATCCTGTCAGGATGAAACCGGAAAGCAGTATATCGACTTCGGAAGCGGTATCGGAACAAATTCTTTGGGCTACTGCAACGAAGCATGGGTGAATGCTGTTTGCAAGCAGGCACAGACCTTGCAGCACACTTCTAACCTGTATTATACAAAAGCACAGGCAGATTTTGCAGAGGCACTCTGCAAGGCAACTGGATATCACGACTTGTTTTTCTGCAACAGCGGTGCAGAAGCGAATGAATGTGCCATCAAGCTGGCAAGAAAGTATAGCTTTGATAAATACGGAAAGGGTCGGCATAAGATTCTGACACTGGTGAATTCATTTCATGGCAGAACCATGGCAACCCTCTCTGCAACCGGACAGGATGTGTTCCACAACTATTTCTTCCCGTTCTTGGAAGGCTTTGATTATGTTGTTGCAAATGATATTGCGGATTTGGATGCAAAGCTGGACGATACCGTCTGTGCAATTCTGATTGAATATGTGCAGGGCGAAGGCGGCGTAATGGCACTGGAACAGGATTTTGTCGATGCTATTTATGACCGTTGTGCAAAGCGGGATATTCTGGTGATGACCGATGAAGTACAGACGGGCATGGGCAGAACCGGCACACTGCTGGCTGGCGAACAGTTCGGACATCATGCTGATGTCGTTACGCTGGCAAAGGGCATTGCTGGCGGGCTGCCGATGGGGGCTTGTCTGGCAAATGAAAAGTGTTCTGGTGTTCTGGGAAAGTCCGCTCATGGTTCTACATTTGGCGGAAATCCGGTTTGCTGTGCAGGTGGACTGGCTGTTTTGCAGACACTGACCGCAGATGGTTTCCTTGCAAGCGTACAGGAAAAAGCTGCTTACCTCCGGGAAAAGCTGGCAAAGCTGCCGCATGTACAGGCAGTTACAGGCTTAGGCTTGATGGTTGGTATTCAGCTGGATGCAGATAAAAAGGCGATTGATGTTGTGAATGCTGCATTGGAACAGGGTCTGTTGCTGCTGACGGCAAAAGACCGGGTACGGTTGGCGGCGCCGCCGGCGGTTTTCTCGATGCCTT
>OGQZ01003060.1_pt1 | contig 10992 bp, 10 predicted proteins | sample 1553321 | NCBI WGS metagenome assembly OGQZ01 (sample SAMEA2579958, study PRJEB22360) | human gut metagenome | reverse complement strand
CTTCGCAAGCCGTTTTCAGCGCATCCGCAGCGGCAGCGTCGGAAATGCGTTCACTTTCCGCGTCCACGCCGCCGCAGCCGATATGTACGATGTGGTATTTCTCCTTGTGGAACATCGTAATTTTTCCGTCGCGCTCCACCAGCAGATTCAGCGTAGGCGACAGCACCCGTCCCACATTCAGGGTCTTATGGTACAGCACGGAGAAAAGCCGCGTCGCATTGATGCCCACAAGCCAGTCTGCCCGCGCACGGCACAGCGCCGATTGATACAGCGCGTCGTATTCCGTTCCGGCTCTGCGTCCGGCAAAGCCCTCGCGGATGGCGCTGTCCTCCATTGAGGAAATCCAAAGGCGGGAAAAGGGCTTCGTGCATCCAGCCTGTTCATAGACAAAGCGGAAAATCAGCTCACCCTCGCGCCCGGCGTCGCATCCGTTCACCACCTCGGAAACGTCGCTGCGGTGCAGCAGTTCTTTCAGAATGGCAAGCTGCTTTTCCTTGCCGGGAGTAGGGGCATATTTCCACGTCTGCGGCAGAATGGGAAGATCCTCATAGCGCCACTTTTTGTATCGCTCGTCATAGCTGCCCGCGTCTGCCATGCTGATAAGATGCCCGATGCACCACGACACCAGCAGCCCGTCGCCGGAAAAATACCCGTCCTTTTGCTCCGCAGCGCCCAGCGCAAGGGCAACGGTCTTTGCCACGGAGGGCTTTTCACAAATAATCAAAACGCTCATTCTTCATTCTCCTGTTCATCGGGATCGCTGGCGCTGTCTGCGTCCTCATCATTCCCGTATTCTTCGGCTTCGTCATCCTCGTCAAAATCGAACTCGTCCAGCTCGTCGCCGCCCTTGACGCTGGATTTCGGCTTGCGCAGCTTGAAGTACCACAGCGCACCGCCGCCACCCGCAGCAAGGAACAGCACAAGGATCAGGATGCCGCCCACATTGTTTTTCTTCTCCGGCGTCGGCTCGTCGGGCTGCTCTGTTTCCTCCGGCATCGCTTCCTTTCCGGCGCAATTCGTCATATCCGTTTTGCAGAGGGCGCAGTTCGTATTGACCTTGCCAGCGGTGCATTTTTCGGTGCAGGAGCAGACAACGGGCGTATTCTGGCTGTCGTCCTCCAGCAGCGCCATCAGGTCGGCTTCATCCACGGGATTTAAGAAATATGTCTGATAGCGTTCTTCTTCCTCGTCCAGCAGCTTATCGTAGTCAATGACGATATACAGCGTATGCCCATTTCGAGTTTCCACGGTGATAAACTGTTTATTGGTGTGTTTGTCGTAGAGAAGATCGCGGGTCGCGGCGATGCCGTCCTCGGTGAACGGAGTGCCGGGGACAATCGTAGTGTCCTCCGGCTGCGTGTCCTCCTGCCATGTTTCGGGCGGCAGCTCGTCATCGTAGTAGTCGCCGCCGTCTGCATACGCAACGGTGGCAAAGGCCGTCATGCACAGCACCGTGCAGAGCAGCGCGGCGAATACAGAGCGAAAATGCTTATTCCTCGTCATCGGTCATGTCCTCCTGTTCGTGATAGGCGGTTTCCACGGGCGGCGCGTCGTTGCCGCCGCCGCGCAGGAAGTTCATCAGCTCGTCGCGGCTCATGCACATAGAGCGGACAAGATTGACGATTTCAAAGTTTTCCTGCTCGGTGCGCTGGGCTTCCAGCTCTTTCAGCCTGTTTTGGTACTCGGTGATTTTGCCGCGGGTCTTTTCAATCTCACGGTCAATGCGGTCAATTTTGCTCATAGCCATAGGTGATTACTCCTTTCCGAATCGGTCTTTCCATGCGTAATTGCGCCCCAAACCTTTCACTTTTTCCAGCCGAGGACGGGCATTGTCCTCAATGGCAATCGCACGGGCATATAAATCAGGATGCTGTTCTTTCAGCAGCATAATTTCCTCCCGCTTCATGCTGGGGCAAAAAAAGCAGGAGGATTTTCCGGGCTGCGGCAAGCCTGCCGCTTCCAATGCCCGGACACAATCCGTCCTGCTCCATCCCCATTCAATCAGAGGATAACGATTATGATACTTTTTGTCTTTCGCGTCGTATGTCTTGGAATGATTGTACCGTCTGATCTCGCCTGCATCATAGCCGAGGAAGCGGGTCACGCGCTCGCCGGATGCCCACACCTCACGGCACGGAGGATAGTTATTGCAGAATTTTCCCTGCGGTGCGATCTTGTGCTTTTGTGAACACCTCTTATGCCCGTAGGCAATCGAGGGCAGCGTTTGAGAGTGCAAGCATTCTGTTTCAAGGGACAGTCGATTTCCAAAGCGGTCTACATTCTCTACGGTGATGATAGTGGGCATATTGTGTGCTGCAAGCCATTCGTTCATCGTTTCAATGAAGCAATAGGTGTGCGGCTGCTCTGCGCCTGTATCGGCAAACAAAATCAAATCGACAGGGATGCCATGTTGATGCAGCCCGACCAGCATTGCCGCGCTGTTCGTACCGCCCCCAAAGGAAACAATATTGATAAGCTCAACCTCCATTCAGCCGCTTTTCATAGCGGTATTTCATTTGCGCCGGATAGAGCGGCTGGGCAGGACGGCGGCTGCCTGTCCATGCCTTGCCGCCCGCAAGTCCGGCGTTCGTCCAGCCTGCGGCGCGTAGGCTTGCGCCGCTTTCGGTGTCTAAGGTGTAGGTGATAATTTTGCGGTAGCCCATCGCCCGCGCAGCCCGTGCCGCTGCCGCATAGAGGATGCTGCAAGCGTTCTTCGTGCCATCGCTGCACAGGCGGTTGACCTCCAGCGTAAAGCCGTCGTCCAAATAGCGGCTCACAGGCCGTCCCACAATGGCAACGGCACAAAGCCGCCCATTTTCAGCACAGCCAATGGAAAACTTGTGTCCAGCGACGGGCTTGTGGTGACGGTGATGCTGCCGCACAAACTCGTTCGCCTGCGCAAGAGAAACAGGGATCAGCGTCAGCATAGCCGCCCTCCTTAGTTGTACGGCGGTCTGGCGTAGGCGTAGAAATGCGCCTGCCAATAGCTGCTGTTCAGGTTGGAATAGGAGATCGGATCTCCGCAATGGATCATCATGGAATTGCCGACGTAGATTCCCACATGGCTAACGCCCGGAGTATCGTATGTCCCGACGAAAAACACGAGGTCGCCCGGCTGCGGGTTGGAAACGGGGGTAGAAATGTTGTAAAGTCCCTGTGCGCCCAGCCTGCCCGTATTGCACACGCCGCTGTTTGTCAGCACCCAGCTCACAAAGCCGGAGCAGTCAAAGGAGGTGGACGGGCTGCTGCCGCCCCACACATAGGGGTACCCCAAATACTTTTCTGCTTCTGTGATAACGGCGGCAAAGGTTTCGTCCTCCATTGCAGAGGGCGGAATCTCATATCCCTCCGGGCGGTTTGTGATGTACTTGGGGATGTACTCGCTATCCCCGAACAGCTCCGGCTTGTTGCCCAGCACCGACATATACAGCGCATATTTGGACAGCGTTTCTTCGTCCATGATATAAACGGGAATATGCGAGAGATCGAAGTTTTCCAGCTCTACGGTGCAGATGTAGTAGTTATACGGAACTTCTACCTCATACTCATTGCCCTCGCTGTCTGTTCGGGTAACGGTGCGGTAGCGCACCTCTGTCACGACGGTTTCCGTGAGAATATATTGTTTTTCAAAGAGCATTTGCAGCGTCCCTTGCACCTCGCTTGCCGTCCATGCGCCGTCATGCAGCGCGGAGAGGATCGATGCCAGGACATAGGGATCGTGCTTGATCTCGTCAAGGTCATAGTGGTATTCGTCGTAATCATGGGTGCGTTCATAGGTGTCGAGATATTCTTGCAGCTCGGCTTCCAGCGCACAGTAGGCGGCTTCGGCGGCGAGAATGTCCGCGTCCTCCGACTGATAGCTGGATGCAGCTACACCTCCGCCAGCCGCGCCCACCAGCGCAGAGCAGGATTGCAGCCCACCGATCAGCATGACAACCAGCAGAAAACCAGCCAGAACGACCAGCACACCTTTCCAATGGCGGGCAACGAACTCCGCTGCTTCCTTTGCCTTTTCTGCCGCTTTTTTCGCTGCCGTCGCGGTGGCTTCTGCGGTTTTTTCGGCACCTTTGGCGGTTGCCTGCGCGGTGCTGCCCGCAGCCTTTGCCGTTCTTGCAGCCTTGGCATACTCACGCTTTAGACGCTGCTTCTGGAAAAAGCGATTGAGCGGATTGCCGGAGAGCATTTCAGGGTTATCATGCAGCGCCTTTTGGTAGAGATATTCTGCATTGGCATTTACGGCTTTGCGCTCGGCCTTTTCCGCAGCGCGGTAGGGTTTCAGCTTGCGGTGACGGCGCTTCCAGCGAATTGCACCGCCTGCGCCATGCTCGGCAAGTTCTTCGGCTTTATGCCCACTTTCCACGCCGACGTTTTCATGCTCGACCTCATGGATTTTTCCGTGCGCCTGTACTGCGACCTCCCGCAGCGGACGGCCTAACGGATTCGGTTTCAGCTTGGGCGGGGACTTATCCACGGTATCAAAGCGCAGCTTGGCCTTGGCTGTGCCGCTGGCTTCATCAAAGACACGCTCCTTGCGCAGCACCCGTTTCTTGGGGATCGCTGCCTGCGCCGCATCCAGCTTGTCGGCGGCCTTTTCCGCACGGTGGATATGCTTGTGCAGCTCCGGCGCAGCGCGTTCTTCCTCGGAAAACTGCAAACGGGATGCAGAATACCGCTGCTGCGCCGCGTCGCGGGACATCTGCGCTGTCTGCCGCGCCTTGTGCGCGTCATGCTCTGCGGCCGCACGGTCAAAGAGCTTTTCCGCTGTACCACCCGGCGCGGCGGGCGTTGGAATGTCCTGCGGGATATGGGAAATGGGGCTGCTGCTCTGCGGCTGAAACGGCTCGGCGCTAGGCTGCTGCGGTTTTGGCTGCTCCTTTTCCGGCTCTTTTTGCTCCTGTGGGCGAAGCTGCCGCCCGTGCTTTGGGTCGTCCTCTGCCGGATTCATAGGTGCGTCGCGTTTTCCCATCTGGATAGGCTGCCCGTTCGGGGAAAGCTGCTTTTCGGCGTCGCGCTCGGAAATATGGATTTCTTCACCCGTGGTCTGATTGTCCAGCACCGCGCCATCGCGGGTCATACGCTGGGTGAGCTTATCGCGGGGCTTAAATTCTTTCAATGGGTATCACCTCCGATCCGTTCCCGTGCAAGGGAACAAAACTCCGTGTTCAGTTCAATGCCGATGTAATGCCTGCCGTGCCGCTTTGCCGCAAGTCCCGTCGTGCCGCTGCCCATGAATGGATCAAGGACAATGCCGCCCTTGGGACAGCCCGCGAGAATACAAGTTTCTGCCAGCAGGGGCGGATAGGCGGCAAAATGCCCGCCCTTGTAAGGCACGGTGTTGATAAACCACACATCGCGCTTTGCCCGGACGGGTGAGATCATGTCGTCGGTGATGCTGCCTTTTTTCCTCGGCTTATTGATATTCTGTGTCTGCGGCTGTCCCGGCACGGGAGCGGAATACTTGCCCACGCCGCGCCCTGCCTTTTTGCGCAGGGCGGTCGTGGGGGCAATGGGTTCGGCAATGGCAAGCCAGTCATAGAAATAACGCCTGCTCTTGGTGAGCATGAAAATATGCTCATGGCTGCGGGTGCAGCGGTCTTTGGTACTCTCCGGCATGGGGTTTCCCTTTGCCCAGATCACGTCATTGCGCAGATACCAGCCGTCGGCGCGGAGCGCAAAGGCCAGCATCCACGGAATCCCGATCATGTCCTTTTGCTTGCAGCCCCGCACCGCTTGGCAGAGAGAAATGTTCTGCCCGTTGCGCCCCTGCGGATATTTGGGGTCGCGGGTGTCGCCTTTGCTGCCTGTGCCGCAATAGCTGTCTGCGATATTTACCCACAAGGTTCCATCCGGGCGCAGCACCCGGCGCACCTCGCGGAATACCGCTGTCAGCCGCGAAATGTATTCCTCCGGCGTAGCTTCCTGCCCGATCTGTGCGTCCATGCCGTAATCCCGCAGCCCGTAGTAGGGCGGCGAGGTCACGCAGCAATGAACGCTGCTCTCCGGCAGAGCTTTCAGCATATTCAGACTGTCGCCGCAGAGAATGGTATCAAGCTCCATCGTCATACGCCGTTCACCTCGCTTGGCTTGGTGGACATGATGCGGTAAAGCTCGGTGTCCCGTGGGAACTTATCTGCAAAGGGCAGGATCACATTTTCAAAGAACAGCAGTCCTTCGCCGGGTGGGGAGTTGGTGACGAACTTTAGCTGCTCCGGCGAGATATTCAGACGTTCAGCAAGAATTTTGCGGTCGCCCGCCGCTTGGTTGAGCATACAGATAAAGTCTGAATTTTCCAGAATATTTTCGATTTCCGGGCTGGACAGCAGATCCTTGACGTTCTGCGTCGCGCCTGTGGGCACACCGCCCCATTTTCTGAATCGCTTCCAGATCTCCGCGCTGTATGCTGCGGTCTGCGGCTCTTTCAGTAGCAAATGAAATTCGTCCGCGTAGTACCACGTCGATACGCCTGTGTTGCGGTTGCGGGTGACGCGATTCCAAACCTGATCCTGAATCACCAACATCCCCGGCTTTTTCAGGTTCTTCGGCAGCTCCTTAATGTCAAAGCAGACAAATCGGTTATCAATGTCAACCGTCGTTCGGTTGTTGAAGAAATTGAGCGATCCCGACACATACAGGTCAAGCGCCTGCGCCACGCGGTCGGCTTCCGGCAAATGCTGCGCCGTCAGCGCGGCGTGTAGGTCGGAGAGAATCGGCATATTCTCCGGGCGCGGGTCTGCAAAGTAGGGCTGATAGATACGCTGCACAGCACGGTCGATCACGGTGCGCTCGATGGCTTCCAGCCCGGTCTTGCCGCCCATAATCAACTCACAGAGGGACAGCACAAAATCGGATTTAAGCGCCAGCGGGTTTTCGTCCTCGGAATAGTTCAGGTTGATGTCCAGCGGATTCAGGTAGTCGCGGCTGGTGGGCGAGAGCTTGATGATCTGCCCATGCAGCAGCTTTACCAGCGGTGCATACTCGCCCTCCGGGTCGCACACCAGCACATGATCGTGGGTTTTCAGCAGCACACCGATCATTTCCCGCTTGCAGGAGAATGATTTGCCGCCGCCCGGTGTACCGAATACAAGGCCGTTGGGCGAACGTGCATTTTTGCGGTCAAGCATAATCATGTTGCCGGACTTGGCGTTCAACCCGTAATAGAGGGAATCGCCGCCTTGAAATAGCTCCTGCGTCACAAAGGGAACGATGATCGCCACGGCCGAGGTCGTCATGCCCCGCGTGATATGGATTTGGTTTTCCCCCAGCGGCAGCGAGGACACAAGCCCGCGCTCCTGCTGGAAGTCCAGCCGCGTCAGGGTACAGTTGTGCTTTTGCGCTACGCCTGCTGTACGGAACACTTCGTTTTCCAGCTTGCGTTTGGTATCTCCGTAGTTCAGAACAAGAAATGTCAGCAGAAAATACCGCTCGTTGCGGCTTTGGAGATCTTGCAGTAGCTTTTTCGCCGCACCACCGTAGGTGGCAAGGTCGGACGGCAGAATATCCATATCGTAGCCGTCCCGGACAGCCTTTTTCTGCTCCTGAATTTTCATAGCGTCAAGGTCTGTGATTTTCCGCTTCACCATTTTTACGGCTTCTGTCTGCTCCAATGCCTGAATATGGACATTGACGACAAGGCTACTGTCCGTATCAAGAAAATCGGTCAGTATGCGGTCGGTCAGCTCCGGCGTAATGATCTGCAAAAAACTTGCAGCGCAGAGCTTGCCGCCCATCTGGAACATACGGCTGTTCTTGAACGCAAAGGAGGATGGCGCGATAAAGTCCTTGGTGGAAAGCCCGCCAGCGGCAAGCCACTTCCAGTCAAAGTTGAAGCGTTCTCCGTCCGGGTGCATGATGCCGTGCAGCACCTCCAAGCGTTCCTTGCCGTCCAGCACACGGGACACCGCGCCCATGATTTTGAAGTAGCCCTGAATATCCAGAGAGATACGCGAGAGCCTTGCCCGCGCCGCCTTGAGGTTATCGGCTTCAATGGTATAGGTGATATACTTGGTTTTCACATTGCCGTTGTTGCCGCGGGCGAGCTGTCGTTTGAGAATGTCCGTCTGCTCCTGCCGGATCGGGTCTAAACCGTCATTGCAGGGCGGCATTTCAAAGCTGCGAGCAAGCTGCTCCCGGTCGGACTTACGGTTGGGATAAGTGAACTGCACATGGATGGAAGAATCCAAATAGTTATACAGATCGCAGAGATATTCAAAAATAGCCGTCTGATCGTCAGGCTGCGCGAGCAAATAGTTAATGTCAAAAAACTCAATGCTCTGCGAATAGCACCTGTTTCCGAGATAGCAGATGCCGTCCGGGTACATGATCTGATAGGGTATCGTGTCCTGCGCGGTATGGGGCTTGCCGTCACCGCGATATTTACGAATGACGGCTTCAATCTGTTTTCTTTCGGCGCGGGTGAGCTTGGGCTTCTCCGCCATGTTTTTTGCTTCCGCGCTGCCTGCTCTTTTCGACAATCGCCTTTACCTCCTGTTCCATTTGATATTGACGCACAAGGGCGTCGTATGCGTTGACGGTCTGATAGGGGCGCTCCTTGGGTTGCAGAAAGCAGCTTTCTATAATCTGCCGCCCTACCACTTCAAGGGGCTGCCCGTTCTTCTCATACACCCCAAGCAGAAAACCGGGGAGCATGACAACGATCATCACCATTGCCGCAGCCGTCGTCCCGATGCCGCCTTTGAGCAAAAAGAAAAGCGGCACTCCCATGAGCGCCGCCAGCCCAAGACAAATAAGCTGCCGCTTTGTCAAATTGAAAAGCACCTTGGATTTAATTTTCGTCAAATCCTTTGGCACGTTTACATAGGCCATGCGCTAACTCCTTTCCGCAAGCGTAATATCGCTTGCAATTTCATTGCCCCATGCGTCCCAGCCCGGCGTTTTCTGCCGGGCGAACAGCTCCACGCGGGGCAGATTGCCCATGAGCGCAAGAATCTTGTCCCGCGCTTCATCCGGCTTTTTACTGTGCTGCTCAATGGGACTGATGATAAACTGATGTACGCCTGCCGACTGCCGTTTGGGTTTGCCCTTGATCGCCAGCAGACAGATTTCCGCATTGCTGCGTGTCCAGTAGCCCATGCCGTAAAACCATGACGGACTTTTGCGGTTGCGTTTGAGCCAGACGAACGCCACGGTTTTATACCGAAAGCCCCATGTGCGGATCAGTCGCAGGGCTTCGGGAAGCTGCGGAAAGGTCGCCCAGAGGAACAGGGCGCAGTCTTTCGCCGCCAGCTCCGGCACAGGCAGAGCGCAAAGCTCGTCAATGCTCATAGTGGGATAGTGATTTTCCGCCGCGCCCTGCACCTTTCGCTGCTCATAGCGCCACGGCGGGTCTGCGTAAATAATGTTGTACGTTCCGATAGGCAATCCCTCCGTCAATGGGCGCTGAACACGGCCTTTGCCATACTGCCCGTTTTGAACAGACAGAAGCACAGCAGCACCGTATAGCCCATTGCCAGCCAGATTGCGCCGGACACGTCGCCCGTCGCGGAAATGCTCTGGATCAGAACCGAGTAAATGCCCACGACCACCATAATCAAGAACGCCTGAAAGCCCAGCGCCAGCAGAGATTTCAGATAGTTTTGCCCGACATTGCGCCATTCTCCGTTTGTCATGGTAGCAAGCGGGATGGGTCCCAGCGAGGTCACAAGATATATTTCAATCATTCTCCCGTAGACCACCAGCATAATGCAGATGGAAAGAATGTTCATCGTCAGCCCGACAAACAGGGATTGAAACCACAGTCCAATCAGTCCGCCAAGGCTCATAGCTTCCAGCGACGTTTGCAGATCGCCCACAAGGGAATCTATGTCAATGCTGGTATTGCCGATTATCACGCCTGCGCTCTGATTGACGACCTGCTGCGCCGCGTCAAAAACGCCCATGACGATATTCCAAGTGTTCGTGACGATCAAAACAGCCGCGTAGGTTTTGAACACCCATTTGAAGAACATAAAGGTGTCAATGTCGTGCAGATTGTTTTTCTCTGTCACCATCTGGATCAGCTCGTAGGTCATTACAAACGCGAGAATTGCGCCCGCAATCGGGATAATGACGGATTCGGACAGGTTGCGGATCATATTGAAAATGCCGGAGTTCCAGCCCTGCGGCGTCGCTCCGACATCAGCGGCAATTTCACCCACCTTTGTATTCACCGTATCGAACAGTCCCGACAGGTTGCCGATGATTCCGTCGATCAGAACGCCCTTAAACCATTCCTCCAGCCAATCAATAATCAAAAGGCAGCACCTCCTTTCCCGCGCCGCCCCCGGTCAGGGGACGGCGCGGCGGTGTATTTCAGAATCGGTTAGCTGAACAGGCCGGAGAGCAGCGGGACAAGAACGCCGCCAATCAAGGCAACGCCGCCGCCCGCCATAAGCTGCTTCATGCCCTGCGATTTTGCGCCCGGATTGTCATTACCATAGCCCTCCAAGAGGTTGATAACGCCCCAGATGCCAAGACCTGCGCCCAGTGCAATCACAAGGGTCTGCAATACGTCTACTGCCGAATTGAAAAATGTCATAGATTGACCTCACTTTCTGCCGCTTTGCGGCTCTTGAATTTTTGTATTTGTATTTTTGTGCATGAAAAAAGCCGCCCTCATCAAAAAAGGCGGCTGCGCGGGCAATGCCCGCAAGGGAATAGGAAGTGCAGAGGTAGGAGCGCGTACCATGTAGCCGATGCTTACGGTCTTGATGGCGGTATCACCTCCCAAGTGGCGGTGCGGACAATTTCGCCGCCCGCTTTAATGGGATCGAGAGCTTGCGCCCGCTGGCGTTCACCGCCGCTTTGAAAGCTCTCCAAAAGCTGCACGGCACCCCATACCGCAAGCCCTGCGGCAAGAGCGGTGATAAGCGTCTGCATGACTGCTTCCGGCGTTTTGCAGGCGTTCGTCACGGCGTCCTCCTTTCCGCGCCGCCCTGCTTGGCAAGGTAGACGCTGTATGCGGTCAGAAAGCGGTCGATGGCTTCCTGCCGCTTT
>OGQZ01003056.1_pt1 | contig 11004 bp, 9 predicted proteins | sample 1553321 | NCBI WGS metagenome assembly OGQZ01 (sample SAMEA2579958, study PRJEB22360) | human gut metagenome | reverse complement strand
CCCCGATGATCACTCCCCCCTGCGCCTGCGCCAGATAGCTCTCCACGAACTCGAACGCCTTGTTCAGCTCCATCTCGTGCCCGGGGAAATAATCGAACAACTCCTGCCGTACCGTCCCTTGGAAACCGAAGCCCTTAGCTATACCTAATAATACGGCCAGCAAAGGTACGATAGATAACAAGGTACTGTAGGTAAGCGCCGACGCCTTGGTTTGCAGGTTCTCGCTCTGGAAACCCCGCACGGCGAGTATGACCGTCTTGATGATATTGATATAAATCTCCTTCAGCCCACTAACTTCATTCTCGGTAATCCGCCAAATGTCGTAGGTAACGAAACGGATGGTTCGTGCTAATAATGCGCTGATCCGTTCTCCAATAGGTTTCTTTTCTTCCCGTGGCTTGTTTTTGGGCATATCGGCACATGATTTAATTGGCAAATAAAAAAAGCAGTCTGCCTATAAGCCGGGTCCTGTACCTCTTTGGAAAGAGGCGCCTGCCATTTATCTTGTCTTACCGTCGCCGGTAAGCTTTAGCGGTCTACCCCCCGGCATCGGACGAGCAATCCTACATGCGCCGGTATACATGACCTTACAACCCATAAGACGTACGGCATCCCGTATCGCTACGGGACCCGGTGAGCTCTTACCTCACCTTTTCACCCTTACCGGACGAGTCCGGCGGTTATTCTCTGTTACGTTACTCTACCCTCACGGACAGCTTCCCGTTAAGAAGTATGGTGCTCTGTGTTGCCCGGACTTTCCTCACACCCGAAGGTGAGCGACAGACCGGCAGACTGCGATAGGACAAAGATAGGTATTTTAGTTGACAGTTGGCGGTCGGCGGTTGACAATTATTTTGGAGACGCATAGGAGAGATAGGATAACATTTTCTTTTTCAGCCGTAAACATATTCTGTCTCCTAGGTGTTTTTTATACGAGCAGGGATTCTAGATTGCCAGTAACCGACTGTCATTTATCGATTGCCGACTGTCAGTTATCGCATGTCAACTGTCAATTCGTCTGCTGTTTAATTGTTAAAAAGGTACTTTGCAATACACAGTACTGTTAAGTGCGGTTAAGCCCCTGTGATGCCTCGTTAAAAGTGATAAAAAATACGATGGAAATGGAATATCCGCACAATTTTTGAGTTTTCTTTGCCGTAAAGAAACTGTTAAATTTAAGTGTTTAATTAAATAAGAAAAGTATGAAAAATATCTGGAAGAATGTGCTTGGTGTTGCTCTGATAGCAGCCATTAGTTCTGGTGCTGCGATCGGAACGAGTACTTACCTGATGAATAAGAATCAACGTCCGGTGGAGTTGGCCTCCGGAGTTGAGAATACCTTCAAGCAACCGTATCGATTGACGAATTATGGAACCGTGGCCGCCGAGAATATCGATTTCACTACGGCCGAGAGCGCCATCCACGGGGTTGTCCATATCAAGGCCACGGCTAACGCGCAAGCCTCTAACGGGGACGGCGGTCAGCAGTATATGGACCCGTTCGAGTATTTCTTCGGCTTCGGTGGCCGTGGAGGGTTCCAACGTCCGCAACAGCAACCTCGTGTGGGCGCTGGCTCGGGTGTCATTATCTCTACGGATGGTTATATCATCACGAACAACCACGTGATCGACGGAGCCGATGAGCTGGAGGTTACCTTGAACGATAACCGGAAATTCCCGGCAAAGATTATAGGGGCTGATCCGACAACAGATATCGCCTTGATCAAGATCGAGGCAACCGACTTACCTACGATCCCCTTTGGTGATTCTGAGAAGTTGAAAGTAGGTGAGTGGGTGTTGGCGGTAGGTAACCCGTTTAACTTGACCTCTACCGTTACGGCAGGTATCGTGAGCGCTAAGAGCCGTGGTAACATCGGCGCCGGCGGCAAGGATCGTAGCAAGATCGAGTCGTTTATACAGACAGACGCCGCCGTGAACCCGGGTAACAGTGGTGGGGCGCTAGTGAACACGAAAGGCGAGTTAGTCGGTATCAATACCGCTATCTACTCCGAGACCGGTAACTTCGCCGGATACTCTTTCGCCGTGCCTATCAGCATCGCCGGTAAGGTGGCTAACGACTTGAAGCAATTCGGAACCGTGCAGCGTGCTGTATTAGGCGTATTGATACAAGACCCGCAATACGTGCCCGACGCTGAGAAAGAGAAAGTGAAAGTATTCGAGGGCGCTTACGTAGGTGGTTTCGCCGAGCGCAGCTCCGCTAAGGAAGCCGGAATCGAGAAGGGTGACGTGATTGTAGCCGTGAACGGCGTGAAGATCAAATCGTCTAGCGCTTTGCAAGAGCAGATCAGCAAATACCGTCCGGGCGACAAGGTAGAGTTGACGATCAACCGCAACGGTAGCACGAAGAAATTCACGGTAGAACTCCGTAATGCGCAAGGTAGCACCAAGGTCGTGAAGGGTGGTGACAGCGCAGAGGTTATGGGCGCAGCGTTCAAGGCTTTGAACGACGAGCAGAAACGTAAGTTAGGTGTAAGTTATGGTATCGAGGTCACCGGTCTGACCAGCGGCAAACTGAAAGACGCCGGTATAAAGAAAGGCTTCATTATCATGATTGTAAACAACCAGAAGATCTTTGCTCCGGAAGACTTGGAAAAGATTGTGGAAAGCATACTTCAAGGACGTACGGAAGATCAAGGCCTCTTCATTAAAGGCTTCTACCCGAACGGACGTACGAAGTACTATGCGATAGATCTTGCCGAATAAGATAAACAAGGACTGTAGTCTTATAGGTGTGAAAAGATTGTTAAAGGTTTTTAATTGGCTGGATGTGGGGTGCATCCAGCCAATTCTTTCAACAAAAATGGTTATCTTTGCACCCCGTATTCTCAATTAAACAAATTGAATGAGACAATTAAAGATCACAAAGTCCATTACCAACCGCGAAAGCGCTTCGCTGGATAAATATCTTCAAGAGATTGGTCGAGAAGATCTTATCACGGTAGAAGAGGAAGTGGAATTGGCACAGGCTATCAAAAGAGGAGACCGTAGGGCGTTAGAGAAATTGACCCGTGCGAATCTCCGTTTCGTCGTTTCTGTGGCTAAGCAATATCAGAACCAAGGTTTGAGTTTGCCCGACCTTATTAATGAGGGTAACTTAGGCTTGATCAAGGCTGCCGAGAAATTCGATGAGACGAGAGGTTTCAAGTTTATTTCCTATGCTGTATGGTGGATTCGCCAATCTATTCTGCAAGCTTTGGCAGAGCAGTCAAGAATCGTGCGTCTTCCGTTGAACCAAGTAGGCTCGCTGAACAAGATCAGCAAGGCCTTCTCCAAGTTTGAGCAGGAAAACGAGCGCAGACCGTCTCCAGAGGAACTTGCTGATGAGTTGGATATCCCGGTGGATAAGATTTCCGATACCTTGAAGGTGTCCGGACGTCATATTTCCGTGGATGCCCCGTTCGTGGAAGGCGAAGACAACAGCCTTTTGGATGTGCTTGTGAACGATGACGCTCCTATCGCGGACCGGTCGTTAATGAACGAGTCATTGGCTAAGGAAATTGATAGAGCGCTTGCTACACTGACCGAAAGAGAATGTGAGATAATCAAGATGTTTTTCGGTATTGGCTGTCAGGAAATGAAAAGCAAGAAAGAGATGCTCAGAGTTCTTAAGACTACAGAAGATGAGATCGTGCTTGATACTACCGGTAAGAAAAACGGCAGAGGCGCATATCTGTGTCTTTCCAGAGAATGTCTGGATAAAGCGATTAAAAATCATGGACTTGAGCGTTCACTGAAAACTGCGGTTCCGGATGAGGTATACGAACGACTTAAGAAGGAGCTGGAAGATATTGAAAAATAACAGAGTACTGTCGCTGATAGGGCTGGCTACCAAAGCAGGCAAGACCGTAAGCGGAGAATTTTCCACAGAGAAATCTGTAAAGACCGGAAAAGGACTGCTTGTGATCGTTGCTGAGGATGCCTCCGAGAATACAAAGAAGAAATTCAGGAATATGTGCAGTTTTTATGAAGTTCCGATTTTCTTCTTCTCAGATAAAGAGAGCTTAGGCAGAGCAATGGGAAAGGAGTACCGCGCCTGTCTGGCTGTCCAGGATGAGAACTTTGCGAAAGCAATCATGAAGGAGGTATAGCGATTGTCAAAATTAAGAGTACATGAGCTGGCCAGAGAGCTTGGACGACAGAACAGAGAAGTGATCGAGTTTCTGAAATCAAAAGGCGTTGATGTGAGAAGCCATATGAGTATGGTGGATGAGCCTGCGGTTTCGGAAGTAAAGAATAGATTCAGAAAAGACAATAATAACAGGGGAAAGGAGCATATTGCGAAATTGGATACTCCCAAGACAGAAGAAAAGGTTGTAACAGCAAAATCTGAAGGAGATAAAACTGAAACACCTAAAAAGAAAAAAAATATTATCCGCGTTTTTCATGCACAGAATGCAAGTGACGGAGGAAAAACAAGAAAGAAACCTGTGAAAGCTGAAGGCGAGAGAACAGGTTCACCAAGAAATGCAGAAGGAAGAAATTCCGACAGTTCAAGAACAGACGGTGACAGACAAAGAAGAAATAATAATGACCGCCCAGGTACAGGCAACAGAAGACCGGACGGACAGAACCGTCAGGGAAGACCTCAGGGTGAAGGAAGATCCCAGGGAGGACGTTTTGGCCAGGGAAGAAACCAGGGCGAAGGAAACCGTCAGGGAAGACCTCAGGGCGAGGGAAGATCCCAGGGAGATAACCGCCAGGGAGGACGTTTCGGACAGGGAAGATCCCAGGGCGATGGTCAGGGCCGTCCGGGCGGAAGATTCCAGGGCGATGGAAATCGTCAGGGAGGACGTTTCGGTCAGGGAAGACCACAGGGCGATGGAAACCGTCAGGGAGGAAGACCACAGGGTAATGGTCAGGGCCGTCCGGACGGAAACAGAAGTGAAGGACGTGACGGACGCTTCGGTGGCGGTCAGGGACGTCAGGGACAGCGTCAGAATACAAGAAAGAATGACGATATGGCATTTGCACCGGAACTGACAAAGACTTCCAAAGACAGCAAGAGAGAAAGAGACAGAGAGAACAAAAACAAGAAAAAAGATTTTGATAAGACACAGAGTGGCGGACGCAGACCAAATCAGGGTGGATTCAATAAGAATTCCAGAATCCCGAAAGCTCTGCAGAAACCGGCTCCGCAGCCAAAACAGGAAGAGAAGAAACCTGAGGTTAAGGAAATCACACTTCCGGAGAAGATGACGATCCGCGAACTGGCAGAAGCTATGAAAATGCAGCCGTCAGTAATTGTGAAGAAGCTCTTTATGCAGGGTATGATGGTTACCGTAAACCATGAGATCGATTTTGAGAAAGCTCAGGAGATTGCTCTGGAATATGATATCATCGCAGAACCGGAAGAGAAGGTAGACGTTATCGAAGAACTCCTCAAAGAGGATGAAGAAGACGAAAAAGATATGGTTTCAAGACCACCTGTAGTCTGTGTTATGGGGCACGTTGACCATGGTAAAACATCTCTTCTGGATGCAATCCGTAAGACAAATGTAACACGTGGAGAAGCCGGCGGTATCACACAGCATATCGGTGCTTCTGTAGTAGAGGTTGGCGGACAGAAGATCACATTCCTGGATACACCTGGACATGAAGCTTTCACAGCTATGCGTATGCGTGGTGCAAACTCCACAGATATCGCAGTTCTGGTCGTAGCAGCTGATGATGGTGTGATGCCTCAGACAGTAGAGGCTATCAGCCATGCGAAGGCGGCAGGCGTTGAGATCATAGTTGCAATCAACAAGATTGATAAGCCAAGTGCTAATATTGAGCGTGTAAAACAGGAACTTTCTGAATATGAACTGATCCCGGAAGACTGGGGCGGAAGTACGATTTTTGTTCCTGTATCCGCACATACAGGAGAGGGAATCGATACTCTTCTTGAGATGATCCTTCTTACAGCCGAGGTATGTGAATTAAAGGCAAACCCGAACCGTTCTGCAAGAGGTCTTGTGATCGAGGCTCAGCTTGATAAAGGTAAAGGTCCGGTTGCCACGATCCTTGTCCAGAAAGGTACTCTTCATGTGGGAGACTTTATTGCAGCAGGAGCATGCAATGGTAAGGTTCGTGCCATGATGGATGATAAGGGACGCAGGATTAAAGAAGCAGGTCCTTCTACTCCTGTAGAAATCCTGGGACTTGGTGATGTGCCGAATGCAGGTGAAATTCTTCTTGCATTTGACAGTGATAAGGAAGCCAAGAACTTTGCAGGTGCATTTGTATCTGAGAACAAGAACCGTCTTCTTGAGGAGACTAAGGGCAAATTATCTCTGGATAATCTCTTTGATCAGATTCAGGCAAGTGATCTGAAGGAACTTCCGCTTATTGTCAAAGCAGATGTACAGGGATCTGTGGAAGCTGTAAAACAGAGTCTGACCAAACTTTCCAACGAAGAAGTGGTTGTAAAGGTGATCCATGGCGGTGTTGGTGCGATCAATGAGTCTGACGTAAGTCTTGCGGCTACATCAAATGCGATCATTATCGGCTTTAATGTCCGTCCGGATGCAACCGCAAAACAGCTTGCTGAGCAGGAAGGTGTAGATCTTCGTCTGTATAGAGTTATTTATCAGGCAATCGAAGATGTAGAAGCTGCCATGAAGGGTATGCTTGATCCTATATTTGAGGAGAAAGTTATCGGTCATGCGGAAGTGCGTCAGCTGTTCAAGGCATCCGGTATTGGTACGATTGCAGGAAGCTATATTCTGGATGGTATCTTCCAGAGAAACTGCAAGGTTCGTATTTCCAGAGAAGGCGAGCAGATATTTGAAGGTGAGCTTGCATCCCTGAAGAGATTCAAAGACGATGTTAAGGAAGTTAAGGCAGGATACGAATGTGGCCTTGTATTTGACGGATTTAACGATGTGAAAGAGGAAGATAAAGTAGAAGCTTATATCATGGTAGAAGTACCGAGATAGTAATGGTTTATAAAGGTAGGGTGCGCGATTCATAGTGTCAGGTACAGTGTGGTGCGCACCTTGACTTGATTGTGGTAATTCAGAAAATAATGTGATCAGGATAGTCGATGATCCGGATTGCTCACAGTATTTGACAGAATTGCCGGATATATAGGAGTAAAACTTAAAATGAGAAAAAACAGTATTAAGAATACCCGGATCAATGGGGAAGTCCAGAAGGAACTCAGCACCATTATCCGCAACGAGATCAAGGACCCGCGTATTCATCCGATGACTTCTGTCATGGCTGTAGAAGTGGCTCCTGATCTGAAAACCTGCAGAGCATATATCAGTGTGCTGGGTGAAAAAGAAGCAAAGGAAGCGACAATCAAAGGTCTGAACAGTGCAGAAGGCTACATCAGACGCCAGCTGGCGCGTAATTTAAACCTGAGAAATACACCGGAGATTCGTTTTATCCTGGACGAATCTATTGAGTATGGTGTAAATATGTCAAAGCTTATTGATGATGTTACCAAGAAAGACAGCAACTCCCACAGACAGGATGAGGAGCAGGATGAGAATTAAAAGAGGATGAGAACATGGAAAATATTGCGGAAATACTGGAAGGTGTGAAAACAATGGGAATCGGCGGACATATCCGTCCGGATGGTGACTGCGTTGGTTCCTGTATGGCGTTATATTTATATGTAAAAACCTATTATCCGGAAATTCAGGCAGATGTGTACCTGGATAATCCCAAACCTGTTTTCGGACATATTGACTGTATGGATGAGATTAAAACAGAGCTGGACGGTGACAAAGAGTATGACCTTTTTGTTACCTGTGATGTAAGTGCAAGAGACAGACTTGCCATTGCAGGTCCATACTTTGACACGGCAAAAAGAACAGCATGTATTGACCATCATATCAGTAACTCTGGATTTGCACAGGTGAATCATATCAGGGGAGAGGTAAGCTCTGCCTGTGAAGTTCTTTATGGGCTTTTTGATCCTGAGAAAGTGGTCCGTACCATTGCAGTGCCGATCTATACGGGAATGGTTCATGACACAGGGGTATTTCAGTACTCTTCAACTTCACCGGAGACCATGCGTATTGCCGGGGAACTGATGAAGACAGGATTCAATTTCAGTAAGATCATTGACGAATCTTTCTATCAGAAAACTTATGTGCAGAATCAGGTAATGGGGCGTGTTCTTGCAGAGAGTATCCTGCTTCTGGATGGAAAATGTATTATCGGATATCTTAAAAAAAGAGACATGGAGTTCTATGGTGTGGATGGCAAGGATCTGGACGGTATCGTCAGTCAGCTTCGCCTTACAGCGGGAGTGGAAGTTGCCATGTTTATCTATGAAGTGGAAACTCAGTTTTTCAAAGTTTCCCTGCGTTCCAACGGAAATGTGGATGTAAGCAAGATTGCAGTATATTTTGGCGGCGGCGGTCATATGAGAGCAGCAGGATGTGATCTTCAGGGTTCTGTGTATGATGTGATTAACAATGTGACAGAACAGATCTGCAAACAGTTTCAGGAGCAGGAAGTCTGATGGATGGAGTAATTGTAATCCGTAAGGAAAAAGGATTCACTTCCCATGATGTGGTGGCAAAGCTTCGGGGAATTCTTCATATGAAGAAAATCGGACATACCGGAACTCTTGATCCGGATGCAGAAGGAGTGCTCCCGGTGGCTCTGGGAAAAGCAACCCGTCTGGTGGATATGATCACAGATAAAGAGAAAACCTATGAGGCAGTGATGCGTCTGGGTGTTGTTACGGATACCCAGGATATGAGCGGAACTGTTCTCTCACAGACTACAGAGCTTTCCGTTACAGAAGAAGAGCTTTGCACAGTGGTCAGTTCTTTTGTGGGAGACTATATGCAGGTGCCGCCAATGTATTCAGCGCTGAAGGTCAATGGAAAGAAACTTTATGAACTTGCCAGAGAGGGCAAGACTGTGGAGCGTAAACCAAGACCTGTACATTTTTATGAGATAGAAATTCTGGATATCAGTTTTCCGCTGGTGCGTTTTCGTGTGACCTGCAGCAAGGGAACCTATATCCGTACTCTGTGCCATGATATAGGGGAAAAGCTGGGCTGTGGAGCTGCCATGGAAAGTCTTTTGCGGACAAAGGTGGGCAGATTTACACTGGATGATGCCATTACCCTGGCGCAGACAGAAGAGGCAGTGCAGGAAGGAACTATAGAGAGTAAAATCCTCGGTATTGAGGAGATTCTTGCAGAGTATCCAAGGGTATGCTGTACAAAAGAAGGGGACAGACTTCTGGCTAATGGAAATCCTCTTGTACAGGCACTGGTCGATGCACAGGAGAAAAACGGATGGATCCGTATGTGCAGCAGTGAAGGCAGTTTTGCCGGAGTTTACCAGTGGGACGAGAAAAGAAACAGGTATTTCCCTGTAAAAATGTTTTAGGAGACATGATGGAATATTTAAGGATTGAGAATGATTTTCCCAGAATTTCACACAGTGCGGTAACACTTGGGAAGTTTGACGGCATACACCGCGGACATCAGAAACTGGTTGAGAAAATTATTGAGCAGAAACAGGAAGGTGCACAGGCGGTTGTACTTGCGCTTGGAACTGCCTCAAGAACAATCCTCACAAAGGAAGAGAGATGCCGTATATTGGAAGAAATGGGAGTGGATATACTGTTGGAATGTCCGCTTACAGAGAAAATACGGCACATGAAAGCAGAGAATTTTATAAAAGAAATACTGATAGGAGACCTGCAGGTTTCCTATGTGGCAGTTGGAGAGGATTTCCGCTTTGGCTATGAGCGAAAAGGAACTCCTGCCATGCTTAAAGAGTTCGGAAAGAAATATGGATTTCATACGGAAATCCTGCCAAAAGAAATGGACGGACGCCGTAAGATCAGCAGTACCTTTGTCAGAGAAGAGCTGAACAGAGGGAATATGGAGAAATTTCATTACCTTATGGGAACGGACTTCTCAGTAGAGGGAATCGTTGAACACGGACGTGGAATGGGACATAAATATCTGCTCCCGACTACGAACCTGATTCCTCCTGTGGAAAAATTGATGCCGCCAAACGGTGTTTATATTACAGTTTCCCATTTCAAAGACAAAAGCTACCAGGGAATCACCAATGTGGGGCATAAGCCTACAGTGGGCGGTGAGAAGTTTATCGGTGTGGAGACATACCTTTTTGACTGTAATGAAGATCTGTATGGAGAATACTGCAAGGTAGACTTCAAAAAATTCCTCAGACCGGAGCAGAAGTTTTCTTCACTGGAGCCATTGAAGGCACAGTTAGAGAGGGATGCGGATAAAGGCAGGGAATACTTCAGGCAGAAAAAATAGTTTCCTCAATTTAATTTTGTTGGAAGTTTGTAAAAAAAGAGGTTTACACGCCAGAGGCAATGTGCTATACTAACCAAGGTGAATTCAGCCCATGTTCAGGGACAGGACACTCCGACCATCTCTTAATATGTGGCGGTCAGTCAATAATAATTATAGAATACAGGAGGAAATCACAATGATTTCAAAAGAAAAGAAAGCAGCAATCATGAAAGAATATGCAAGAACTGAAGGAGATACAGGATCACCGGAAGTACAGGTTGCAGTTCTTACAGCAAGAATTCAGGAACTTACAGAGCATTTACAGAGCAACCATAAAGATCATCACTCCAGACGTGGTCTTCTGAAAATGGTAGGTCAGAGACGTGGACTGTTAGCTTACCTGAAGAAAACAGACATCGAAAGATACCGTGCACTGATTGAAAAATTAGGCTTAAGAAAATAATAGCCTTTTAGTATGCGGAAGGGGGCGGATTTCCATCCGCCTCCCTTTTTATGCAAGTGGAATTGTTGTTTTAATGTGTATGCGATGCATATTCAGAAACTATGAAACGCAGCAGGAGTTATTTCCGAGACTACTGAAAAGATTATTTTGCAAAATAACTGAAAAAGTAGTTTTTTCAGTTGTTTCGGACTCCTGTTTTAATGTGACATTGTAATACCATGTAAATTTGAAAATTGCCGTCTGATACAGGAATATCTGAATCGGGGACAGCAGGTGTTGTATATGCTGCCCG
>OGQZ01003050.1_pt1 | contig 11024 bp, 17 predicted proteins | sample 1553321 | NCBI WGS metagenome assembly OGQZ01 (sample SAMEA2579958, study PRJEB22360) | human gut metagenome | reverse complement strand
AGCAGCGGCTTCTTGAAGAACAGAAGCGCCTCGCGCTGGAGCAGAGGATGGAGGAAGTGAAGCCCAAGGTCGTCTTCGCCGAGTCCATCGAGATCGCCAAAACCAGTATCTCCGTCGGGGAAATGGCGAAGCTCATCAAGCAGGCCACGGGGTACGACATCGGGCAGAACCGTTTCTTTGAGTGGCTCAGGAGTAGGGGCTACCTGCACAAGGATGGTTCCCAGACCAACATGCCTACCCAGAGAAGCATGGATGCCGGATGGATGGAGATCAAGGAAGGCTCACGCATCGGAAGCAGTGGGGAAAGCCGCATCACCCGCACGCCGAAAATCACGGGCAAGGGGCAAATCTACTTCATCAACCTGTTCAAGAAAATGGTGGAGTCATGATCATCCGCTGCCGCCACCGTATCCCGTCGCCCGAGGCCGTGGGGTTCCTCACGGCGGAAGGGCTCAGGGAAGCCGCCGCGCAATATCCGCATTTGCGGCCCTGCAAGAAGCATAGCTGGAACTGGCTGTATCGGAAGGCCTGCGCGAAGTGTGGAGATAGAATTGAAGTGCCGCTTGAAGGTTCAGAACACGAAAAAGGCCTGGTGGGGAAACACCGGGCCAAGGAGGATGAAAACATGCGAGTTATTCATCAAAACGTTGAAAACAGTATGCCCGCAATCGGGTCTGCCGTCAAGGGAAAGGTGTGAATATGGGCGGCTATTTCAAGGTCTGGCGCAAGATTGAGGACTCGAAGTCGTGGAGCCGGGGCGCGCTGTATCGTGGGCTGATGATCACCCTTCTCCAGAAGGCGAACTGGAAGCAAGGATACTTTCACGGGCAGGAAATCCTGCCGGGTCAGCTTGCCTGTTCCGGGGCTTCGCTGGCGAGCGAGCTTGACCTGTCGCGGTATCAGGTGATGCGGATGCTGGCGACGCTTGAAGACGACGGCTTCATCACCCGTCAGACTTTCGGAAAAGTATGCACGCTGATCACTGTCGTGAATTGGCAGTTATACCAGTCTGCTACGGAAGAGGCCGCACAGCAGCCGCACAACGGGCGCACAAGCAGCGCACAGGTTCCGCACACGATAGAAGAAGGGAAGAAAGCAAGAAAAGAAATCCCTTCTGCATCCGCCGATGCAGTGGAGGAAGACGCTTCACCTGCCGGGAAGGGAAAGCAGGAAGAGGCGGCACCCCATGCGGAACCCGAGCAGGGCGTGGTTGCCCCCGACCCCCCCCCATCGTCCGGGCCGACGTACCGGACGGCGGGTAACCGCCAGCTTACAGGCCAAGCCCTGACATGGTTTACCAGCGTGTGGGACGCGTTCGGCTACAAGCGCGGGAAGGCCGAGGCTGCGGACGCTTTTCTGGACATCAAGGGCATGTCCGATTCCCTTGTGTCCGTCATTTGCCGGGCGGCCCAACAGGAAGCGGCGCGCAGGCCCGACCTTGTTGTGCGGGGCAAGACGCCGAAGATGCTGACGGGCTGGCTGGCCGGGCGGCGATGGGAGGACGAGGCGGACGCCCCGCCCCCGCTTGTGCCGGTTGCGGCCCGTGGCCCTCTGCTTGGCGATCCCGTCATCGACATGCCGACACAGGCGCAGCGCGAAGAAGGCTGGAAGGCGGGCTTGTCGTTCATGGAGAAATGGCGGCATGGCGTGAGGCCGGACAATCAGGCCGGACAGTTTGACCGCCAGAAGCCGCTACCTATTCCGGCGAACTTTGGGCGCGTCCTGCAACGGGCGCTGTAGGAGAACGGTTTATGACATGGAGCGTTTCCAACGAATCGGCCCCCGTCCGGGCGAAGCGGGTCCGGGCCTGCCCCACGGAATCGCAGGAGCAAAAATCCCTGTTCAAGTGGTGGCGTGTCTATTCCCGGCACGCCCCGCACCTCGTCATGTACCACATCCCCAACGGCGGGCGGCGTGACGCGATCACGGGGGCCCGGCTGAAGGCCGAAGGCGTGGTGGCGGGCGTGCCGGATATTTTTCTTGCCGTACCCCGGCAGGGGTTCCACGGGCTGTACGTCGAGCTGAAGCGGCAGAAGGGCGGCAGTCTGGAAAGCTCCCAGGAGGACATCATCGCAAGGCTCCGTCAGGCCGGGTACCGCGTCGAGGTCTGCAAGGGCTGGTGGGAGGCGCGGGAAGGCATCGAAAACTATCTGACCGGGGAAATCCCCAAAGGAGCGCCCAGGCGTGTCGAGCCAGCAGCGAACCAGCAGCCCCTCACGGATCGTCGAGGTCGTTGTGCCGTTCAGGGAAGATGAAAGCTTTGTAGACAGGCTGGCCCGCGCCAATGCCGCCCTCGGCAGGGCTATCCATGCGCAACTCCCCGCGTGGGACGTCGAGCGCGACGAGATCGCCGTATTCGGGCCGCAGCGGGAACGGCGAAACGGGAACACGTCGTTTGTGTATCGGCTTGTCGAGGACCGCAAACCGCTGTTCGGCAAGGGCAAGGGGCCAGAACGGGGGCTCATGAAGCACAACGTATGGAAACAGCAACCGGAATCCGCAGCGCAGTAGGCTGGCGAAAGGTGGGGGATGTCGTGGGACTGATGGAAGCGGAGTTGATTCTTGGCAACGGCAGCGTGCAGGCCGGGCGCGGCCTGATGGCGGCGTTGGCGAAGCGCATGGGCGAGGCGCGAGAGAAGCACCCGTGGCCTGAGCACGCGGATGGCGAATATCAAGCCCTCGGCGTCGTGGGGGAAGAATACCACGAGTTGGTGATCGCCGTGGAGAAGGAGACGCCCGAACGGATGCGGGACGAGGCCCTTGATGTCGCGGTGACGGCCCTTCGCATGTGGGCGGGGGAGCATGAAAGGAGAGGAGCGTGAGCGCATTCGACAACGAGAACAGACCGGGCCGTCCCCGGAGATGCCCGCCCTGCCCCGTGTGCGGTGAGGATGCCATGACCCAACGCGGGGCTAACCACAGTGCCTTTGTGGACTGCTACTTTTACGCTTGCTCGAACTGCCAGTGGACGGACGTATGGCGTGAGGATCGGGATCAGGCAGGCTCCGTCATCAAAGGAAGGTGGGTTAAGCAAAAGGAAAAAGCCGAATCATACAGAAACACTCAAACAACCCCTTGAACCCCCATCCCTTTGAAATGCTATGCTCCTGACCAAAAATCAGGAGTTTTTTATGGCTGTTCTTCCCTTGCGCCACTTCTCCCCGGTCGAGTTCCGCTGCAAGTGCGGGTGCGGCACGGGCATGGAGAAGATGGACGCCGACCTGCTCCAGATGCTTGACGAGGCCCGCGATCTGGCGGGCATCCCGTTCCCCCTTTCTTCCGCGTACCGTTGCCCCAAGCACAACAAGGCGGTCGGCGGTGTGCCCACCTCCGCGCACACTCGCGGCTATGCCGTGGATATCCGCTGCGTGGATTCCCATTCCCGTTTTGTCATCCTTCAGGCGCTGCTTGAAGCCGGATTCCGGCGCATCGAGCTGGCTCCGACGTGGATTCATGTGGACAACGACCCGGACAAGCCCCGCGACGTGGCCTTTTACCAGCATGGAGGCAAGTACTGATGGAAGCGACCGTGATTGACTTCATCCTTTCGACCTTGATGAGCCTTTCCGCACAGTATCCCGACGCGGCGTGGATCGTGACCGCCCTGAGCGTGGTCATGACCGTGTGCGGCCTATGCGCCGTAGCCACCGTCTGGATGCCCGTGCCCAAGGAACCGACCGGGCTTTATGCCGTCTTCTACCGCTGGGCCCATGCCCTTGCCGCGCACTTCGGGCAGAACAAGGGCGCCGTGGCGGACGGCAAGTCCGAAACCGTGAAGGCCGAAGTCAAGGCCGTGACGGGGAAGTGATGTGCGGGCCGTCCTTGAGTTCCTTTCATCGCTCGCCGGGCTCCTCAAGCTGTGGCTGCGTCAACGGTACGGTGAACGCCGCGAGGCTGATCGCACTGCTGTTCGTGATGATGCTGGCGGCGAGTGGGTGCGCTCGATGGGCGGAACCGACCGCCGCGACAAGCCCGGCTCCGCTGACGCCGGGGGCCGTCGTGACGGGTGAGTGGTCCTACTCCTACCGGGGCGAGACGTTCACCGAGCCCGGCGAGTGGGTGCACCTGCCCGCAGGCGAGGCCGGGAACTTGCTCCTGTGGATCAAGAGCGTTGAGGAGGCGCAATGAGCGACGACATGCAGATGTTGCGGGATCTCGGCGAAGTGAAGGCCGAACTGTCTGCGGTCAAGGCCGAACTTGCCGGACTGCGCGAGCGTATCGACGATGTGGTCATTTCAAACCTGCGTGACCACGGCAAGCGCATGTCCATGCTCGAAACCCGCGTTGCCGCGCTTGAAGCCGCCGAAAACCGCCGGGCCGGGGGCATGGCCGCCCTCGTGGCTGTAGCGGCTGCGGCAGGAGCGGCCGGGAACGTCCTTTCGCGCTGGATCGCGGGATAAGCGGCTCACATATTTCGGCTGAGGCAATCCCCAATTTTGGGAAACGATGTCATGGAAAGGAGCAATACCATGCCCAAGATGAACCCCAATTCCACGGTATCCCGGATCAACAGCCTTACCGGTGCTGGCCGCCGCATTGCCCGGAACCGGAACTACGCCGTCGGCAATCAGGCCCGCGCCATGCGTTCCGCCGCCGTATTCAAGACGCAGATGTCGCCCACGCGGTTCAAGCGCGCCACCGGGACAGGCGGCCACTGATGTCGACCCGCCCGCTTTTTCGCACCGTCGAAACGGCGGCGGCCATCACCGACAGCGTCCTTGTCTCCTTCTCCGGGGGCAAAGATTCCGTCGTCACGCTGGACTTGTGCGTGAAGCACTTCCGGCATGTGGAGGGCTTCTTCATGTACTACGTGAAGGGGCTCTCCTTCCAGGAACAGATCTGCCGCTACTATGAGGACAGGTACGGGCTTCCCATCCATCGGGTGCCCCACTTCGAGCTTTCGCAGTTCCTCCGCTACGGCCTGTACCGCCCCACGGACTTCTCCGTGCCCGTCGTCAGCATCAGGGACGTCTACAACTACCTGCGGCTGAACACCGACATCTGGTGGATTGCGGCCGGGGAACGGATTGCGGACTCGGTATGGCGCCGGGCCATCATCAAGTCCTCGGGAACCATCGACGAAAAGCGGGGGCGCATCTATCCCGTGGCGGAATGGAGGAAAGAGGACGTGGTCGCCTACATCCGGCAGAACAAGCTCAAGGTCGGCGTCGAATCGCGCAAACTCGGCTTTTCGTTCGGCTCGTTACAGGCGCGGGAAGTCATCCCGGTGAAGCGGCATTTCCCCGCGGACTTTGCCAGAATCAGGGCGTGGTTCCCCTTCGTCGAAGCGGGGATCATCCACCATCAGCTCAAGGAGGAACGCCGTGGGCGGGAAACTCAGCAAGTACCAGAAGTTTGAAGTCGAGGTCATCAGCCGGGGCGAGATCCATGGAGCGGATTACAATCCGCGCGTCATTTCCGAAGACGCCCGCAAGCGGCTCAAGAGGATGCTGGCGAAGCACGGCCTTGTCCAGCCGCTTGTGTGGAACCGGAGGACCGGCAATCTCGTTTCGGGACATCAGCGGCTTTCACAGCTCGATCAGCTTGAGCGCTCCCAAGACTACGACCTGCAGGTGTCCGTGGTGGACGTCGACGAGCGAGAAGAGAAGCTCCTGAATGTCCAGCTCAACAACCCCTCCATGCAGGGCGACTGGGATATGGACAAGCTGAACGGGCTGGCTGGCGAAAACGGCATCGATCCTGAAGAGTTCGGGTTCTCCTCCGGCGACATCTCCGTCATGTTCGACGGCGACATGGGCGGGGCCTTCTCCGATACTGAAGAAGTGGCCGGAGCCAAGGATACCCTGCGCGAAATCAAGGAGCACCGGGCGGAATCGACAGAGAAGATGAAACGGGAGGCCAGCGGCGAGTTCTATTTCACCGTCGTCTGCGAAAACGAAGGCCAGAAGAAAGCCATGCTCAAGGCTCTGGGCGTCCCCCATTGGGAAGCTTTTGTGCATGGCTCTCAACTGGCCGGGCTGCTGGGCGTCTAGACGAGCCCCTGCTGCTCAAGGAATTCTTCCAGCGTCAGCGGGTCGTCTTCGTCTTTCCAGCGCAGCCCCTGCTGATACATATAGTCGCAATGATCCTCATACCCATCCGGCAGGCGCTTCAAGAGGTCGTCGTCCACCTCGAAGAAGTTGAGCTTACCCTTCACCGGGAAGGGGATGACCTCGTAGAGCGGTTTGACATGCCAGGCAAAGCCCTTGAGCGCGTCCTCCACATCGTCGTCGAACAGCATGGCCGCAGGCACGTCGGCCTTGGTCATGGGGAGCACATCAACAAGTTCGACCACGCCGAGCCCCATCCCGCCGGGGGCGATGAGCCCGTCGTTGATCGGGTAATCCCCCTTGCTCGAACAGATCAACAGCGGCCCACGGTAGTTGCAGCGCCATGTCCGGCACTCCACAGATTTTCCTCCGCCGGCGAGAAACGAAGCCCAGGGCTGCCTGACCGAAATAGCTTTCATACGCGACTCCTCTTTTGAGTTTTGCGCCAGTATAGCATCCCGTCGCGGCGATGCAACGAAAAAAGCAAAGGAACGACCCCGTGCAATGCACAGCCAAATCGAAACGCTCAGGCGAGCAATGCAGGAACCATGCGGTAAAGGGAAAAACAAAGTGCCGTATTCATGGAGGTACGAACGACGGCCCTCCAAAGGGCAATAAAAACGCTCTGAAACATGGCGCATATGAGGCCATATCGCTGGAAACCATGACGGAAGAGGAAATCGCCTACGCCAATGCGGTCACGCTGAATCCGTGCGAAACCCTCCGCGAGCAGCTCAAGACGCTCCGCGTCAAGGAAGCGCGCATCGCCAAACGCCTGAAAAAGGCCAAGGACGACATGGAAAACGTGGGCAGGGACGACGGGACGGGCAGGAAGATCCCCGCAATGGTGGTGCTGACGGGGACGCAGGGCAAACAGGCCGATGCCGAGGGGCGCGAGTCCACATCCCTTTCCACGGCCTCCGAAACGCAGGAGATGCACTACCTGCGGCTGGACGCTGCCCATTCGATGGTCCTCGAACAGATCCGCCGGGTTTCGGACAGCCTCGCCCGGATGGAAGGCGAAGGCGGCGAGGAAAGCAGGAACGGGGTTGCCATCGTCCTCGATTTGGGCGGCGGGAGGAAACATGAAGGCGACGGTAACTGACGGCATCCCCGTCCCCGTCTACCACGCGGAACCCACGCTTGCGCGGTTCCATGCCAGCGACGCCTTTTTCCGTGGAGTCCGCGGGCCTCTGGGCTCCGGGAAATCCGTCGGCTGCTGCGCCGAGGTCATGTCCCGTATCCTCCGCCAGAAGGCGTTCATGGGGCTCAGGCGATCGCGGTGGGCAATCATCCGCAACACCTACGGCGAACTGAAGACCACCACGATCAAGACATGGATGGACTGGTATGGGGCGGTAACGAAAATCTCCTACGGGCATCCCATCATGGGCCTCATGAATATGCCGCTTGAGGACGGGACGAGCGTACAGGCCGAGCTTGTCTTCATCAGCCTTGACCGCCCGGATCATGTCAAGAAACTCAAGTCCCTTGAGCTGACGGGCGTATGGCTGAACGAAGCCAGCGAGCTGCCGGAAGAAGTCCTGCAAATGGCGACCGGGCGCGTGAACCGCTATCCGAGCAAGATGCAGGGCGGGTTCTCGTGGACGGGCATCATCGCCGACACAAACTCATGCAACGTCGACAACTGGTGGTACAGGCTCGCCGAGGAGAAACGCCCGGAAGGGTATGACTTCTTCGCCCAGCCCCCTGCCCTTCTCGTCGAAAAGGATGCCGAGGGGAAGCTCCTGTACCGGGAAAACCCGGAAGCGGAGAACATCGAAAACCACACGGCGGGGTACGGCTATTACTTCCTCCAGCTTCCCGGCAAGCACAAGGAATGGGTCAACGTCTACGTCATGAACAGGTACGGGAGCAGCAACCCCGGAAACCTCGTCTACCCGGAATACGGCGACGGGAACCTGACGGGCGTCGCCTTCGATCCCGGCAGAGACGTCATATGGACCCACGACTTCAACTTCACGCCGCTTTCCTCCGTAATCCTCCAGACGGACAAGGACGGAAACGTCTATGCCGTCGACGAAATCGTGCTCTCTTCCGCCGTGGCGAAACAGGCGGCCGTCGAGTTCTGCGAACGGTACGCGGGATTCAGAGGCATCGTTTCCCTCTACGGAGACGCCAGCGGACATGTCGGTGAAAAGCACGGGCACGCGAGCGACTACGTAACCCTCGAACAGGAACTGAGGCGCAACGGGTTCCGGGTTCAACAGAAGGTGCCCCGCACCAACCCCGCGATCAAGGACGGGCAAGCCAGCCTCAACGCCAAGATCTGCGACGCCATGAATACCCGCTCCTTTTTCGTCAACAAGGGGAAATGCCCGATGCTGCACAAGGGCCTTTCCACGCTGAAGCTCAAGGGCGGCAGCACGTTTCAGGAAGAGGACGCCGAGTACCAGCATATTACCACCGCCGTCCGGTATTACACGGCGGTCGAATTCCCCATCAAGAAACGTGAAGTCTTTTTCGGAAGCTCGCACGGATAAGGAGCGACAATGAACAGCAGTTACGAGCAGAAACACCCTCTGTACGCGGCATCCTTCACCAAGCGCCGGAAGGCGATGGACCTCTATGAGGGTGGGGAACGGATCGAGGGAAACAGGGCCTACCTGACGCGCCACACCTACGAATCGGACAAGCAATACGGCATCCGCGCGAACCGGGCCACCTACCGCAACTTCGCGGCCCCCATCGTGGATGTGTTCGCCAGTTTCATCAATGAAGGGCGTCCCGAACGCGCCATCCCCGACGCCCTCTGCCCCATCGAGGCGGACGCCGACAGGTACGGCATGACCGCAGATGCCTTCTTCGCAGACGTGACCCGACTCGCGGCGGCAGGCGGGGCGCGGTTCGTCATCGTGGACATGGAGCAAAAGAAAGGGGAAACCGTGGCGGAGGACAGGGCCAGCGGTCGCCGTATGGTGCCCTACTTCACCTCCATCAGCCCCGATGACGTGTGGGATTGGGGGATGGACGCCAAGGGCCTCGCGTGGGCGGTCGTCCACAGCGAGGAGATGGAGCACCCCGCAGCCTTCGCCGCCCCGCTCCGCTACGAAACCCTGACCGTCTGGACGCGGGACTCATGGACGCGCTACCGCCGCCCGATGAAGGACAAGGAGAATACCGAGTACGCCATTGCCGAGGACGGTGAGCGCAGGCACGGGCTCGGCGCCGTGCCGCTGGTGCCGTTCCTGTTCGAGCCGACTTCCCCCATGACCGGGCTCCCCGCCACGGACGACGTGCTGTCCCTGATCCTGCGCATCTACAGGCGGGACTCGGAACTCGACAAGATGCTGTTCGACCGGGCCGTCCCTCTGCTCAATGTGGGCGGCGTAAGCCAGGAGCATTGGGACACGTTCGTGGTCGCCAGCTCCAACGCCCTCATGAGTACGGAACCGGGCGGCATCACAGCTCAGTACGTGGAGCCGTCAGGCACCGCGTTTCAGGCGCAGGCCGAAGCCCTTGCCCGCGACGAGGCCAGCGTGCGGGAAATCGCCCTCCGCATGGTGCGGCCGCAGTCCGCCGTGGGAGAGTCCGCCGAGTCCAAGGCCATCGACAAGACGCAGCTCGACACGCAGCTTGCCAGCTTCGCCCGGCGCAGCGGCAGCGCGGAAGCCCTCTGCTGGAAGCTCGCCGCCCGGTGGATTGGAGGGAAGGAGGACGGGATCGAGGCGAAGTACAACGAGTCGTATGATGTGGGTGAGGCGACGGTGAAGCTCAAGGGGCAGACGCCCGCGAAGGAAGGCCAAGGGTGACGCGAAAGCCCCGGCAGTGTGGGCTGACCGGGGCTTTCGCATCATGGAGGGTGATTATATCATCAAAGCGTGATGACTCGCTTACTTCCAATTTGGATCTTCCTTCAGTTGTTCCATCAGAAGAAATTGGATCGCCTTGTCCGGCTTGCCGATAAATATATAACGGGCATATTTACTCGGGGTATCTATTGCTTCAGGTACATCTTTCACTTCAACTATCATTCCCCAAGCTTTTTGAGATGAAGGCTGGTAGGCGCTGATAATGAAATTATTGCCGCAATCATGCGGTTTGCATTGCTGCCTAACAAGATATGTTTCACCATTGCACTGTACCATATTGGCCGTTCCAAGTGCCGTAAGGCCATGGAATATCCACTCAGGGAGATCCGCCCGGCTCTCGCCTTTCAGTGCCTGTTCCCATGCCTGGGCCTGTTTGTCGGATATGGACGAGGCATAGGCGCCGATGCTGGCCAAGAGCAGAATACCCAACACTGCAAAGGCTATGATCGTTTTCTTCACTTCTTTTCTCCTTCGATGATTACCGGAGGTTTTGCTCAATCACCCTACGGCAAGACTGCACGTTGAAGATATATTTTTGGAATCGCCCGGGTGCAATATTCCTCAAAAATTATGAGCAAAGCGGTTCCGGAGGAGGCTCCTGTTCGGTTTCGCCTCCTTCTTGCTCTGAGGGATAACGCAAAAGAAGCCCCGAAGTCTATGATTGACCGGGGCTTCTTCTGTTACGCGTTATTTCTAGATGTCGTATGCGCACTGGGGGCACTGACGATCCAAGCCTTGTCCAGTACCTGCCCGTTCACGTACAGATGTCTGCTCCCTTACCCAACACCCCGGCCGTCCATTGCCTGCTTGGCTGCATAGTCCCCTATCCATCCACCAATGCTTCAATATAGCCACAGTTATCGACATAGCAGTTTTTCGTCTTCCCATAAGTGCAGGGGGACCGAAGTCGACGTCATGCCTGAATACACAACTTATGCTTTTGTCAAAATCGGATTCATATACTTTATTTATTTAATATTATTAACTATTTTATACAGTTCCGAGTTTCCCCTTGACAGAATTTTAGATTCATGATTTTTACTACAAAATTTGGTATACCAAAATAAAAACCATATGGAATTTAATATGACATCCCAATATAACGCCGCCAAAGATTGTGAAGAACAAGCTTATCTTCTGA
>OGQZ01003047.1_pt1 | contig 11031 bp, 6 predicted proteins | sample 1553321 | NCBI WGS metagenome assembly OGQZ01 (sample SAMEA2579958, study PRJEB22360) | human gut metagenome | reverse complement strand
AACAACAGTCACAGGATAAACCGTTTCATCCAGCCGGTATCCTTTCGGCGCTTTCTTTTCTTTCACATAGTAAGTTCCCTCTTCAAGTTCTACAGTGTTAGAATTTCCTTCTTTATCCGTCGTAAATGTCGCTGCTTCATTGGTCGCCGACCGATCTTTGTAAATTCCATAGCATGCGTCTTCCAGAGAATACTGTGGATTCCCATTCGTAAGCACCGTCTGTGTTTTCCCCTTTTTTAATTTCGCATAGCCGCTGTAATTTCTGTAGATCAACGCAGAACCACTGATTCTCTGATATCCGATCAGTCTTCCGCCACTGTCTTTTGTTACGCCATCCGTCGATCCTGTAACACTGGTACAATACAGATTCCCCATCACTTCGCCGGTAACTTTATTAACTCCGGTAACCGTATATCTGTATGTATACTCCTGGCCAACATACGGAGCCGCAGCTGTGTGATCCGCACAGCCACCAGTAGCTGTTACTCCAGCCAGGATTCCGGTAAATCCGCCTATCGTTACACTATGTACGGTATGTCCATTTCCCCCATCTACAGCAGTGATTACACAATTTCCGGTAAACACATCCCCTGCTTCCGGTTTATTATAATTTCCACGTGTCTGTCCTGTTCTTACTGCTCTTATTTTCTTATCTTCTTTACCGAAAGTAACTACAACTTTCTTCTCCAATTCCATAGCAGTGACGTCTCGCCAGAAACATTTTCCCTGCACTTCTGATACATCTTCCAACTCATAATTTCCGTCTTTATCCAACACATGTACTGCAATATCCGTTTCTTTCGGGGATTCGGCCTGTACGCGCACACACATTCCCTTTGGTACTTCTATCACACTTCCGGATGTAATCTCCTGCGTTCTTTCTGCTGTATCTGTCACTGTTACTATTCCTTCTCCAACAACTTCAAAACTCATCTTTTTTGCAACTTCTCTGGCATCTGCAGAAGTCTTTGACACACCAAAAACAAACATCTGACACAATAAAATTCCTGCCATCAAAGAAGCTGCGGCCTTTTTGCCTCTATGCATCTTTGTCATATGTTTCCTCACTTTCTTTTTTCATTTATAATATTAATCCGACCGCTGTCACTACCTCCCTTCAAAAAACAACGTTCATTTTACCGGATTACTTTCTTACATATTTACAAATATAAATGGATTGTCTGGCAACATCATATAAGAATTCTGATCTGCCTTTTTTGAACATTTATTGATATTAAAGACTGAATAACTGAATGTCATTCAAGTATTTTCGTATATAATACAACACAGGTTCTAAGAATGTCAATCCCTAAAACCTGTGTTATTAAATTATTATTTAGCAGTATATTACTTTTTAAAGTGCATCTTCCGGGAAAAGTGCATCGTCTACTGCTGTAAGATCTTTTTGTGGAATATAATAAGCTCCGTCTTTATCAACTTTTACATTGACAGTTACAGTAGTCTTATCACCGTATGTCGGATTATTCATTTTTTCATCCATAAGTTCATACATCTTTTTCATGATCGCTTCATTCAGTTCTTCATCACTTGGGACATATTCGATATTTGAATATGTATCTGTTACCCAATTGTCAAGTTCTTCAGATACTGTGGAAAATGCTGTAAATGGCTGAACTTCTACGGATACCTTAAATTCATCATCTCCAGCTTCTTTTACCTCTCCAACCTTATAATTGGCAGATTTTAACATTTTTTCAAAAAGCTTACGATAATTAGCCTTCAATTCATCTGAAACACCTGTTTCATCAAATCCGGCTTCCTTCATACTGTTATCAAGATTTGTCTCGTATTCTTTCTTTGCCTCTTTTTCTGTGGAGTCTGTTATTTCTGCATATTCTTTAAATTCTGCCTTGTAACCGGCATCCAGTGCAGATTTTACATAATCCTTTGCTTCATCTGTCGTCATGCCTCCACATCCGCACAACACAAGCATTACTCCTGTCAGCATTGCTGCCAACACGCCCCGTTTCCTCATAAATTTATCCTCCTCTAAAAAGTGATAGTATCTTTCCATTATCAGAAAGATACTATCATTATACCAGATTTGTTCACACTGGAAACTATTCTTTTATCAGCTTTTTCCCAATATCAAAGCAATCAAATGTAGCAAAATAATCTGCCGGCGTCTCCGCTCTTCTGATCAGCTGTGTAGATCCATCCTCTTTCAGAAGAACCTCTGCGGATTTTAATTTTCCATTGTAATTGTAACCCATAGAGAAGCCATGTGCTCCCGTATCATGGATCACCAGTATATCTCCCATATCAATCTTCGGAAGCATACGATCGATTGCAAATTTATCATTGTTCTCACACAAAGATCCTGTCACATCATATTTGTGATCGCAAGGTGTATCTTCTTTGCCCATTACTGTAATGTGATGGTAAGCTCCGTACATTGCCGGACGCATAAGGTTAACCGCACATGCATCTACACCAATGTATTCTTTATGTGTATGTTTCTCGTGGATTGCAGTTGTAACCAGGCATCCATAAGGTCCCATCATGAAACGTCCCATCTCTGTATAGATTGCGACATCTCCCATACCTGCAGGTACCAGTACTTCTTCGTATACACGGCGGACACCATCACCGATCGCACGAATATCATTCGGCTCCTGATCTGGTTTGTAAGGAATACCTACACCACCGGACAGGTTGATGAATTTGATGTGTACACCTGTTTCCTTCTGAAGTTTTACCGCAACTTCAAACAGTACTTTCGCAAGCATCGGATAATATTCATTTGTTACGGTATTACTTGCAAGGAATGCATGGATACCAAATTCTTTTGCTCCTTTTGCTTTCAGAATTTTGAAAGCTTCAAATAGCTGTTCAGTTGTCATTCCGTATTTTGCATCTCCCGGATTATCCATGATATCATTACTGATCTTGAACATTCCGCCCGGATTGTAACGACAGCTGATAGTCTCTGGAATATGTCCGATTGCTTTTTCAAGAAAATCAATGTGTGTGATATCATCCAGGTTGATGATCGCATTCAGCTTATCTGCCAGTACGAATTCTTCTGCAGGTGTATCATTCGAAGAAAACATAATATCCTCTCCTGTTGCCCCGATCGCATCGGAAAGCATCAGTTCTGTATAAGAAGAACAGTCACATCCGCATCCGTATTCTCTCAAAATATTGATCAGAAATGGATTTGGTGTTGCTTTTACGGCAAAATATTCACGGAAACCCTTATTCCATGCAAACGCTTCTTTCTATTGTTGTATGCATCAATATTAGAATTATATCTGCTCGGAAGTAAGCAATGGAGCATCTGCTCGAAGGGGAGCAATGGAACAAGAATCGCTAGAAAAACTTAAGAAAAAAATAGCGTCCTCTTTCTTGTGGAACCTGCTGGAAAAAGCCGGTGGGCAAGGGGTGGCGCTTCTTGTCCAAATCATTATGGCGCGAATCCTATCTCCTGAAGACTTTGGATTCATGGCAATAATGATAGTTTTTGTTAACGTGGGGAATGTCATCGTTCAATCGGGGCTCAACACAGCATTGATCCAAACAAAGAAGCTTGACGAAAAAGATCCCGATACGGCTTTCTGGATGTACTTTTCAACCTCCCTCTTGTTATATATTGCCTTGTTTTTCTTGGCACCCAACATAGCCGAGTTTTACCAAATGCAAAAACTAACAGAGCCACTACGGGTTCTATGCCTTGTTCTCGTATTTAACTCTCTTTACTCCATCCAAGCCGCACTTGTCACCAGAGATCTTGCTTTTAAGAGAATATTCATAGCAACGTTTACTGCAATGGTTGTTTCTGGCATCTCTGGAGTAGCAACCGCAATTCTCGGTGGCGGGATCTGGGCGCTAGTCGTTCAGCAGGTGCTGTACAGCATTATCGCCTCAGCAGTTCTGACCTTAGAGACAAAATGGTTTCCTCATTTTCGGTTCTCTCCGAAACGAGCGCGAACGTTATTTCAATTCGGATGGAAGCTTCTTGTTTCTGGGCTTCTCGAAACGCTATATGAATCTCTCTCTGACTTAATTGTCGGAAAGCTATTTTCGGCGGGATCCCTGGGTTTTTTCAACCAAGGGAAAAAGTACCCCCAAGCTCTAGCATACACATTAGACTCGACCATTCAGCCAATCATGCTCTCAACTGTATCACGCGTTCAAGACAATCTCGATGACGTCAAGGGCTTAACCAGAAGAGCACTAAAAACCTCAACTTATCTTATTATGCCGATAATGAGCTACATGGCAGTAGCAGCAAACTCTCTTGTGACAACGATACTCGGAAGCCAATGGGCGCCAGCAGTACCTTACTTTCAGGCTTTCTGTGTTTCATTCATGCTGATCCCGATACATACGACAAATCTGCAAGCCCTTAATGGGATGGGGCGTTCCGATCTCTACCTGAAATTAGAGTTAATAAAAAAAAGCTACGGCATCGTAATGATTCTGTTAACCGCTCTTATTATGCAAGATCTTTTTGCAATTTGCGTTGGCTATGTTATTACTGGTGTCATTTCAACATTTGTAAACGCCTATCCAAATAAAAGAATAATCAATTATTCTTACAGAGAGCAACTGGTCGATATAGGACCCACCGTTATTTCCGTTGCTATTTCATCGGTTCTGGGAATTATCGTTGAATGCACAAACCTATTCCATGATGGATTCTTGGCAATAGTCCAATTAGCAGTGATGGCAGCTGGCTACTTTGCTCTATCGGCGCTGACAAAGAACGAGTCTTTCCTCTTCTTGGTAAAAGAGATAGGAAAGAGGGTCCCGTTGGATCGCAAATAGCAACAAGCCATCTAGACGAGAGAAATATAGGATCACATTCCTGCGATTCTATATTTCGCCTCAGTTGCTTCTTTTGCAGGACGCCACCAAGCCTCATTCTCAATGTACCAGCCGATGGTCTGCTTAAGCCCATCGGCAAAATTGATCTGCTGAGGTCTCCAACCCAACTCACGTTGAAGCTTGGTTGAGTCAATCGCGTACCTTCGATCGTGCCCGCGAACCCAATCAAAGTCATCGGGATCCTTGCCCATTAGGTCAAGGATCATTCGTAGCACCGTGATGTTGTTTTTCTCACCATCGGCGCCAATAAGATAAGTCTCACCTATGCGGCCCTTGGTCAAGATGGACCAAACTGCGGAACTATGATCATCGGTATGGATCCAATCGCGAACGTTCTCCCCCTTGCCATATAGCTTTGGACGTTCACCATCAATAATATTAGTGATCTGACGGGGAATGAATTTTTCCACATGCTGGTATGGCCCGTAATTATTGGAACAGTTGGAAATGGTGGCGCGCAGGCCGTATGTGCGCGTCCACGCGCGCACCAGATGGTCGGACGCGGCTTTCGACGCGCTGTACGGGCTTGACGGGCGGTACGGCGAGTTTTCAGTGAATTTGCATGGATCGTCGAGCGCGAGGTCGCCGTACACTTCGTCGGTGCTGATGTGGTGGAATCGCACGTCATGCTTACGGGCGGCTTCAAGCAAATGGAACGTGCCTTCCACGTTTGTTGTGATGAAAGGTTCAGGATTGGCGATGGAATTGTCGTTGTGCGATTCGGCCGCGAAATGCACGATCGCGTCATGACCAGGCACGATACGTTCCAGTAACGCAACATCGCAAATATCACCTTGCACAAGTTTGACTTGCGATTGCGGAAGACCGGCGATATTCTGCGGATTTCCGGCATAGGTCAGTTTATCGAGCACGGTTATGCGCACGTCAGGATGGTTACGTGCCACATAGCGCACGAAATTGGCTCCGATAAACCCGCAGCCGCCGGTCACGATGATATTGCGCGGCTTGAAAATCTCACTACTCACAATTTCAGAGTACCGGCAGGATTGCATAGCCATAAAGCGATTCCACAAACTGGCTTATATATGGCAGATTTGGAAGGCTGACCGTTGAGCTAGCGGCCAAAATGCACGGTAAGACGTCACTTCCACAACCGCACCATCCGCACCGACCAGCACACGGTTCCCCGATGCGATCACGGTTCTTCTAGAGCTAAACCGATCCGATGAGGAAATGAAACAGCACTCATGATTCTCCCACACAGTTTCGCCCCACCTCAACATACTAGTTTCTGAAAACCGACAAGTTGTCATTTTTGTCAGAAACTACACTTATCCCCATTATCAATTGCAGCATGCGTGCATTTGACATAAAATACACATTAATTGCACGCAAAATTAGGGCAGGTGATTCAGGTGGGCAATATTACCATTCGTATGAACGACGATTTGAAAGCTCGAGTCAACCAGACACTCGACGCCATAGGCATGAATTTCAACACTTACGTAACCATGGCAAGCATCCAGCTCGTAAATCAGCAACGCCTGCCTTTTGACACTTCCGTGCGCGCCGCGGAGCCAAACGAGCAGACCAAGCGAGCCATGCTCGAAGCCGAAGCCAAGGAACGCGGCATCCTCCCAGACGACGCGGCCACCTTCAACAGCGCGCAAGACGCCATCACCTGGCTGCACAACAATCACGGCTGAACAGGCAAAACGCCATGATTACCATCAAATTCGACCAACAATTTCAGATCGACTTCAAACGCATCTCACGACGGATACCTCAAATCGTCACGGAACTCGAATATGTGATCGAAGCCATTGAGGAGTACGGACGCGTTCCGGAATCATATAATCCTCACATGCTTGATCGCCCACGAGGAATCTACTCGGGATATGCAGAATTCCATCTTGCCGAAGGGAAAATGGATGTGTTGGTGATCTACTCGGAGCGATCGGAAGCGTCAACAATCCGATTCATTCGCTTGGGATCCCACGACGAACTGTTTGACGGTCCGTTGCTTTAGATGAAACCATCGTAGGCTCCAACGAGATTCAGCCATCGATTTCCGCCTAATAAAACTTTTTCTCAACATATCGAGCTTATATATGGCAGATTTGGAAGGCTGACCGGAGACATCTCGCCTATGTATGGCAGTCCATTCCGGGAAAACCGCAGTTAGAGGGTACACAATTACCCTCTAACCGGTCTGTCACAAAAAACGAGCTGCCACATATAAGCGAAATACGTCCGGGCAAACGCCAGAATCTACCATATATAAGACCACCTGTCAGAAATCTAATTCAAGCCGATCAGCAAACCGCCATTACATTACCCTTGATTTGGTGTACATACAACACCTTAGTTATCCTTGATTTGGTGTATAAATAGCACTTCGCTTACCCTTGATTTGGTGTATAGTTGAGCATGTTATTACCCTTGATTTGGTGTATTTACGGCGGTGAGACATGGAAACTTTCGAACGAAAAGCATACGAAGAACTGGCTTCCTGGAAGGAATCCTCCCAAGGAAGCACAGCCCTGCTCATCGAGGGCGCGCGACGCGTCGGAAAAAGCACCATCGCGGAGGAATTCGGACGACGGAACTATGCGTCGTATATGCTCGTCGACTTCTCGAAAGCCCCCGATGACGTGCTGGGCTACTTCGTCGACCTGCGCAACGACCTCGACGCGTTCTTCATGTACCTGTCATCCTTCTACGGAGTGGAACTGCACAGGAGGGATAGCCTCATCATTTTCGACGAGGTGCAGCTGTACCCGAAGGCCCGCGAGGCCATCAAGCAGCTGGTGGCTGACGGGCGTTACGACTACATCGAGACGGGCTCGCTCGTCTCTATCCGCGAGAACGTCAAGGACATCCTCATTCCATCAGAGGAGGAGTCGATCTGCCTGAATCCCATGGATTTCGATGAATTCCTCTGGGCTTTGGGAGAAAAGCCACTGTCCACGCTCATCGCGGACTCGTTCAAGAAGCGCAGGCCGCTCCCCGATTCGCTGCACAGGAAGGCCATGCGGCTGTTCCGTGAATACATGCTGGTCGGAGGCATGCCCCAGGCTGTGTCGAAATACGTCGAGACCCATGATTTCAGCAAAGTCGACAACGTCAAACGGAACATCCTCCGACTGTACAGGCAGGACATCTCCAAGCATGGCGGCAGCGACCGGATACGCATCACGCGCATCTTCGACAACTTGGTGGGTCAGCTTTCCAAGAAGGAGAAGAAGTTCAACATCACATCGCTGGGAAAGGAAGCGAAAACCCGCGATTACGAGGACGCCTTCTTCTGGCTTTCCGATGCGTTCATTACCAACGACTGTTTCAATTCCACCGATCCGAGCGTGGGCTTGAGCATTAGCGAGGACCATTCGACGGTCAAATGCTACGCCGCCGATACAGGGCTTCTCACTACGCTCGCCCTGGCCGACTCGGAACAGACCGGAAGCAACCTGTACCGGGACATCCTCCTGGAACGCATCGAGATCAACGAGGGCATGCTCGCGGAGAACGTCGTCGCACAGCTTCTCCGGGCCAACGGGCACCGGCTGTTCTTCTATTCGCGCAGCGATCGCGACGACCCGTCGAACCGCATGGAGATCGACTTCCTCATCGTCGAACCGTACGAGAACGCGGCGATGAAGTACAGGGTCAGCCCCATCGAGGTCAAGTCATCGAAACGCTACCGCACGGTCTCGTTGGACAAATTCAAGGCAAAATTCGATAAGAAGGTCGGCACCAGATATGTGCTGCATCCGAAACCGCTGGTCGTGGAAAATGACGTGGTCAAGCTGCCGATCTACATGGCGGGACTGCTGTAGAAGGCTTCATGCAGACAGCGCTTTTTGGTGCACTACCAGCGAATGACGCCCAACACTTGCGCGCACATATGTTGTCCACCTTGAACATCAGATCTGTTTGCCGCTTGCTGCCCATCACCCAGTTAACCGTCCAGCCACCTTTCAGACATCCGCTAGACACTCGTTCGTCCACAGCTGAACACTAGAATATATCCGGTTTAATTGTACAGAGCCTCCAATTATAAGGGGACTATCTTTTTGAAGGATGCGACGATGCCTATTTTCTCGCCCGACCGTCACGCTTGTGCGCCTTCATACGTAAAACTTACTAAGCAGCCGATTACGGGCGGAACGTATCGCCCTCTTGCGAATGACGAAGATAGCAACGCTTGCGCTCTTTCCGCCCTTTCAGGCCACCATGGTTCAAAGCTGTATACGCAGAAATCAGCAATTCACGCCATCTCCGATAACGCAAGCGTTTTCATTCCCAAAGTCGATGCGCCCCATCTGCCAAAAACGACTGACGACAAGTCCATTGACGAAGCCATTAACGAAGCTGCGAACAACAGCACCCATTCAGCCCCCCCATCTGCTGAAATTCAACTCGCGCAAGCTAACGAGCATCCTCTGATGCAGGCTATCGAGGTCTGCAAACAATCCGTACACACTACGGCAAAAGCACTCTCCACCGCAGGACATGCAGTTGCAAAAGCTGCCAACGCCACCGGCCACGCCATCCGCACAGCTGCCACAGCAGTAAAAACTGCATGGCACACCTTCGTTAACTTCAAAGCCGTACAGCTCATCATCAAATTCTTCAAGAAAGTATATGCACTCTGGAAGAAGCGCATGAGGTTCTCATACGCCTTCTACACCATCGTGTTCTTCCTGCTTACCTCAGCTGAGGTTATTTTCCTCCAATGGGGAATGTATTCCGAGCCCGAATATGACAAGAGCACAGAAATTGATGAAACAACGAAGGTCCTTCAAAGCGTTGCGGGACAAGTCACCAGATTCATCAGTCAAATGTGGCTTGAGCAAAAGAACGTCTGCCTCGTCAGTTTTGTCGGCTTGGCTTTGATTTATCTCGCGTTAATTCTTGTAACGAACCGATTCTGGATCGCCACTCTTGTTTTCGGCGTTGCCCTTACCGCTTTTGGAGTCGCCAATAGCATTAAAGTACAACTGCGTAATGAACCGATCATCCCTGCGGATTTAACATTCATTTCAGGCGGCGACACCGGTAGCATCATGTCATTCGTACCGAAATCCAGTCAAGCATTCGTCAATGGGGCGATTAATTTTGTAATTTGGTTTGCGATTATTGCCTTCGCTCTTTTCGTCTTGGACGGACGTAGACGTTTCATTCATTGTTCATGGCGCCACCCCATTGCAAACGCCAAAAACATCATTGGCAACATTTTCCGTGTCCTTGCAGCAGTCCTCAGTGTCGTACTGCTGAGCGCTTACGCCATGGGCCTGGGCACACCTGGATCGAACGTCTATAAATGGGCTAAAGATAATGGCTACGAGCCCCAATTATGGAATGCCATAGGTGATGCTCAAGCCAATAATCCGGCCACCACATTCCTTAGCCTGTCAAAGGTCAAGGCCATGGATAAACCCGACAACTACAGTCAAAAAACCATGCAGTCTCTCGCTAAGAAATATGCGCAAGAGGCGCAAGCCATCAATCATACCCGATCAGGTGAGCTTACGGACAATACCGTCATCATGATTTTGTCTGAAACTTTCTCCGACCCCACTCGCGTTCCGGGCGTTTCTTTTAGTCTCGATCCAATACCGAACATCCGTAATATCAAGAACACGACCACTTCAGGACTCATGCTGTCCCCCGGTTACGGCGGTGGCACCGCGAATATCGAATATCAGGCTTTGACCGGCTTGAATCTTGCGAATTTCAATGATTCTTTGATTGTGCCGTACCAGCAATTGGTTCCGAACCAGAATGATCCTTATTCGTTCAACCAGATTTGGATGAAAAAGTATGGGAAAAATGCTTCTACTGCGGTGCATCCGTTCCAGCAAAGCATGTATCTGAGGAATATCAACTACAGGAAGTTTGGCTTCTCATACCTGTACACGCTTGATAGCAAAATTCCGCTGAAACATACCGGTTGCATCGACCGTTCGCCTTATGTGAGTGACAGCGAAGCGTATCAGAGCATTCTTGACCTGCTCGATAGGCAACAAGATTCGAAGTCCTCGCAGTTCTTGCAACTCGTTACCATGCAGAACCATATGCCCTATGGCGATTACTATGACAATAACGAGTTTTCAGACGCCAATATTTCAGAAGATTTATCTGATGGGGAACGCTGGAATATCAATACCTACACTAAAGGAATTAACTGGACCGACCAGGAAACGGCGGATTTCC
>OGQZ01003042.1_pt1 | contig 11040 bp, 7 predicted proteins | sample 1553321 | NCBI WGS metagenome assembly OGQZ01 (sample SAMEA2579958, study PRJEB22360) | human gut metagenome | reverse complement strand
CAGAGTAAAAATAATACTTGCGTTGTTGATAGGTACCTTCTGCTTTACTACGTACGGAGTGCAGGCTGCCAACGTTCAAGCTTCTAAGGAGAAAATGAGCGGGTATGGTCGGTCTGAAAAGGCACGGGAGGAATTGAAGAAACGGAAGAAGTCGAAGAAAGCCGACGTTTCGCCCGTAAAGGAGCTTACCCCCGAACAGCAGCGCCGTTACGACTACTTCTTTCTTGAAGCCGCCCGTCTGAAAGTCCAGAAAGACTATGATGCGGCTTTCGATGTCCTGCAACATTGCCTGACGATAAACCCGAACGCATCATCGGCTTTGTATGAGATGGCCCAGTATTATATGTACCTCAAGCAGGTGCCGTTGGGACAAGCCGCCTTGGAAAAGGCGGTGGAGAATGCTCCCGATAATTACTGGTATGCCCAGGGACTTGCCAATCTGTATATGCAGCAAAACGAAACGGAGAAAGCCGCTGCCTTGTTGGAAAATATGGCGGTACGTTTCTCGGATAAGCTGGACCCGCTATACAACTTGCTGGAGATTTACAACCGCCAGGAAGAGTATGACAAAGTTATCGGTATACTGAACAAGCTCGAGGAACGGATGGGCAAGAATGAACAGCTCAGTATGGAGAAGTTCCGCATCTATCTGCAAAAGAAGGACGACAAGAGCGCCTTTCATGAAATAGAAAGTCTGGTAGAAGAGTATCCCAACGATATGCGCTATCAGGTTGTGCTGGGTGATGTCTATATGCAGAACGGGAAGAAAGACGAAGCATACGGCATATACCGTAAGGTATTGGATGCAGAGCCGGATAACGCAATGGCTATGTATTCGCTTGCCTCCTATTATGAAGCCACCGGGCAGAAAGAGCTCTATCAGCGGCAGTTGGACACATTGCTGCTCAACAAGAAAGTGCCTTCGGAAACGAAGATGAATGTAATGCGGCAGTTTGTGGTGCAGAATGAGCAGGATGGCAGGGACAGTACGCGGGTCATCAGCCTTTTCGACCGTATTCTGGAACAAGAGCCGGACGATGCCGGGATACCGATGTTGTATGCCCAGTACCTCCTTTCCAAGGGGATGAACAAGGAAGCGTTGCCCGTATTGCGCCGGGTGTTGGCAATCGACCCCACCAATACGGCTGCCCGTATGATGTTGTTGGGTGAGGCTGTCAAGAAAGAAAATTACGGTGACGTCATCGAGCTGTGCGAAGCCGGCGTTGAGACCAATCCTGAAATGCTGGAGTTTTATTTCTATTTGGCCATTGCCTATAATCAGGCCGAACGGACCGATGATGTGATTGCGGTCTGCCGGAAAGCGTTGTCGCACACCACAGACGAGAGCAAGAAAGAGGTTGTTTCGGACTTCTATTCCATTTTGGGCGATGCCTACCATACGAAAGATTTGAATACGGAAGCCTATGCCGCTTATGATTCGGCGTTGGTGTACAACCCTTCCAATATCGGTGCGTTGAACAACTACGCTTATTACCTGTCCGTCGAGCGTCGCAATCTGGATAAAGCGGAGGAGATGAGCTATAAGACGGTGAAGGCCGAACCCGATAACGCCACTTATCTGGACACCTACGCTTGGATTCTGTTCGAGAAAGGCAATTATGCCGAAGCCCGCCTGTATATAGACGACGCCATGAAGAATGACGGCGGCAAGAGCGACGTAATTGTGGAACACTGTGGCGACATCTATTATATGACGGGTGATGTGGACAAAGCTTTGGAATACTGGAAGCAGGCATTGGAGATAGGCAGCAAGTCCAAAACCCTGAAGCAGAAGATTCGGCAAAAGAAGTATATCGGTGATAAGTAACGACGTATATGTCGGTGACCAATAAAAAGTGATAAGACGATGAAACAAGTAAAATCCAATAGTAAGATACTGCTCTTTCTCCTTTTCTTCCTCTGTTGTCTGACGGGGTGTAAGACTTCCCGTAAGGCGGAGACGTCCAAATTGCCTGAGAGCGCCCGTTACCTGTCTTCTAAAGTACGGTTGACGATTCCTTCCAAAGACGCTGTTTTCACCGTAAACGGCACGATGAAGCTGATAAGCGGCGAGCGGATGCAGCTCTCGTTCTTGATGCCTATCATACGTACGGAAGTGGCGCGCATGGAGGTGACGCCCGAAGAGATATTGCTGGTGGACCGTATGGGCAAACGCTATGTGCGGGCTACCCGTAAGGAACTGAAGGATGTATTGCCGAAGAAGGCGGATTTTGCCCATTTGGAGAAGATCCTGTTCGATGCTTCCAAGCCCAAAGGAAAGAGGGAGCTGACAGGGAAGGAGTTGGGTATTCCTTCTTTGGAGAAAGGCAGGGTGGAGTTGTCCGGCTTTTCCTACGGTCCGTTTTCCCTGACGCCCACTGAGTTGTCTTCGAAATATACGGAAGTCGAGTTAAGTGAAATATTAGAAATGCTGATGAGCTTATGAGACGTTTGCTTTGTATTTTTATAAGTTGTTTCTGTCTGGTTTTTCCGCTTCTTGCACAGTCCAACAGGCTGATTAAGGAGCTGGAGAGCAAGCGCGGTGCTTTGCAAAAGCAGATTACCGAGTCGGAGACACTTCTGAAAACTACAAAGAAGACCGTAAGCAGCCAGTTGAATGGGCTTGCCGCCCTGACGGGGCAGATAGAAGAGCGTAAGCGCTACATCCTCACCATCAATAAGGATGTGGAGGCGATAGACCGCGAACTGTCATCGCTGGAGCGTCAGTTGGGGCAGTTGCAGCGTGATTTGAAGGACAAGAAAAGGAAATACGACTCTTCTGTCCAATACCTTTATAAGAACCGCTCCATTGAGGAGAAGCTGATGTTTATTTTCTCTGCCCAAAGTCTGGCGCAGACTTATCGCCGCTTGCGCTATGTGCGCGAGTATGCCACCTATCAGCGTTTGCAGGGTGAGGAGATACTGAAAAAGCAGGAGCAGGTGAATAAGAAGAAAGCGGAACTCAGGCAGGTGCGCGCTGCAAAAGCCGATCTGCTGAAGGAGCGTGAATCTGAGAAGATGAAGCTGGAAAAGCAGGAGAAGGAGAAACGTACGCTTGTCACCAGCTTGCAGAAGAAGCAGCGCGGTTTGCAAAACGAGATTGCCAAAAAACGCCGCGAAGCCAATCAGCTCAATGCGCGCATCGACCGCCTCATTGCCGAAGAGATAGAGAAAGCCCGCAAACGTGCGGCGGAGGAGGCCCGTCGCGAAGCTGCCGCACGCAAGAAGGACGGTGCGAAGACGGATAAGTCGGCTACGGCTTCCGGTGCATCCAAAACAAAGGTTGCTCCTTTGGAGACTTATACCATGAGCAAGGCCGACCGCGAGTTGTCCGGCGATTTTGCCAATAACCGCGGTAAGCTGCCTATGCCCATCAGCGGGGCTTACATCATAACCAGCCATTACGGGCAGTATGCGGTGGAAGGGTTGCGCAACGTCAAGCTGGACAATAAAGGCATCGACATTCAAGGAAGGCCGGGAGCACAGGCCCGCGCCATTTTCAACGGTAAGGTGGCGGCCGTATTCAAGCTGAACGGGTTGTTCAATATCCTTATCCGCCATGGGGCATATATTTCCGTCTATTGCAATCTCTCTTCCGCTTTGGTGAAGCAGGGCGACACAGTTACCACCAAGCAGGCCATCGGACAGGTATTCTCCGACGGAGCCGACGGCGGACGCACTGTACTCCACTTCCAGTTGCGCCGGGAAAAGGAGAAACTGAATCCCGAACCCTGGCTGAACAGATAAATTCTTTCTTTCCGTTTCCCTTAGCAGAACATTTTGTTTCAGTCTATCGGAGCTTTTCTGTTTTTCTGCATTTGATATTTGGTTTCGGTGGGTTTGGACAAAATGCCCGGCCGGACGGAACACCTGTTTAGATAATTACGGATGTCATATATATATTAAGGTAATTCGTACCTAAAGTAATCAAATGTTGTATTATGGATTTTAAAACAATGAAGTATGAGACAGAAAAGTTTGACCGACTTCATGAACGAAGTCATTAAAGATTTGTGCGAGCAGGGCCGTTTTGCTACGGCCCATGTCTACAAGTACGCTTTGCGCTCCTTTACGGAGTTTGTGGGCGGAGGTTCCATTTATTTCGGCGCGTTCAGCAAGCGTTCGTTGCGTCGCTTCCAGACCTATATGGAGGAGCGGCAGCTCAGTTACAACACCATTTCCACCTACCTCCGCTCGTTGCGTGCGGTCTACAACAGTGCGGTGGATGCCGACTTGGTGAGGGGAGAGTTCCGCCTGTTTGCCGGACTGAAAACCGGGGTGGCTTCGGAACGTAAGCTGGCGGTTACGGCGTTGCAGATGCAGAAGCTGCTCAAGCAGCCTTTGTCTGCCGGAGCGCTCAAGGCTTCCGCTGTCCGCCTGTCCGGTGCGTCCGGTTCGGATGATTTTCTGGCACGCATGCAGAAGGCCCGCGACTGCTTCTCGCTGATGCTTTTCTTGCAGGGGATGCCCTACGTGGACCTTACACACCTCCGCAAGTGCGACCTTAACGGCAACCTGCTCACCTGCCGCCGGCGTAAGACGGGTACGGAACTTTGTATTCGTGTCACTCCCGAAGCTATGGCTCTGATAGAACGGTATGGCAACCACGACGAACATTCTCCCTACCTGCTCAACCTGCTTGGCAGCAACCCTGACGGAGAGGAGGATTTCCACCAATACCGGAGCAACCTGCGTGGGCTGAACTATTACCTTTCTTTTCTTCCCTCGCTCTGCGGATTGCATGGCTTGAAGATAAGCTCCTACACCCCGCGCCACACATGGGCCACGCTTGCCAAGTATTGCCAAGTGCCCGAAGAGATTATTTCCGAAGGACTGGGACACTCCTCTCTGGAGGTCACCCGTTCCTATCTGAAAAGTTTTGAAGGGGATGAACTCGCTAAAGCCAACAGAATAATAATTGATTATATTTGGTCCGGGAATAAAACCCTGTGGAATAAGCAGTAATGTGTCTGTTACTCCGTAAGTAACGGAAGTAAAACCGCAGCAAAGATATGAATAATTATATAAAAAACAATATACAAAACATAATCATTTAAAAATAAAAAGGTTTTAAGATGTCTTTCTCTTTCCATACAAGCTAAAACACCGACATATCGCGCCTCTTCGGCCTACGAGAACGCATACGGTTCTCATCTCCATATTTGGATCTGAAAATGGAGACACTGTTTTATATGCCTGCCCCGGCATATTATCATTTATAAATCTTTTGTTGGAGCCTGTAACGCTTTACAGATAGGTTGTTTGTTTTTTACTGTTACTTACGGAGTAACAACCTACAAACAAACAAAATGATATGCTTAAATCACCGGTTCTGACACTGCTGGTTTTCTTTTTGGGGGCAATTCATGTCCGGTCCGTTCATGCACAGGAGAATTCTTTATCTCCTCCGGTCTGTTCCCAAACAGTCTATTTCCGTTTCGACAAAGCGGAGGTTGAAAGTGCGTATATGGACAACCGCCACGCCCTGTCCGCTTTGGACAGTCTTTTCTCCGACCCTGTATATGTATGGTCCATCGACTCCATTTATATCCACGCTTATTCTTCACCCGAAGGTAAGAGTGACTACAACCTTGAGCTCTCCCGCCGTCGTTCACAGGCCATGAGCAAATACCTTACGGAACGTTATCCCATGCTGAAACTCGGTTCCCGCATTTCCTGCATTTCGGGTGGTGAGAACTGGGACGGGATGAGGGAAGCGGTGGCGTGCGCTTCCGACTTCAATGAGCGGGAAGAGGTGCTGATGATTATCGACCAAGTGAGCGACCTTGCCCGGCGCGAACAACTGCTGAAACGCCTCAATGCCGGATTGGCATACCGCTATATCAAAGACAACATCCTGCCGCCGCTGCGCAATGCAGTGGTATGTGTCATACGGACACGTCGTCCGTTGCCCGACAAACGGCATCCTTCGCTTCCCCCCGTCCGTTCCTTCCCCCTGCATTCGGCCACTGTGCAGCCGCAGTTGCGGGAGGGAGCGGAGACCGTTTCCCCACCGGACGCAAAGCAAGTGCACCCCGCACGCTATGCCGCCCTCAAAACCAATCTTGCCGCTTGGGCCGCCACCACCGTAAACCTTGCCTATGAGGTGCAAGTGGGCAGGCGCTTTACGCTGGACCTGCCGTTGATGTGGAGTTCGTGGGACATCACCGCGGAGCATGCCTTGCGCGTGATTGCCTTTCAGCCCGAACTCCGCTATTGGTTCTCCTCTGCGGGAAAGGGGCATTTCGTCGGGGTGCATGCCCATGCCGCCCGCTACAACCTGAAGTGGAACGCAACGCGCTATCAGGACAACGAGTGCCCCCTGTTCGGGGCGGGCGTGAGCTACGGTTATGCGTTCTCCTTCGGACCGTCATGGGGCATGGAGCTCAACATCGGAGGAGGCTATGCCCAAACCCGCTACCGCCTGTACAGCAATGTGCCCAACGGCGCATGGCTCGATACCCGCACCCTCCGCTACTGGGGGCTTACCCGCTTGGGAGTGTCATTTTTCCACGGCACCGCCGGCCCCAGCCATGAAAAAACGACTGATACACATATATACTCTCACCATAAGGCTCTGCGCTCCGGCGTTCACGCTGTCCGCCTTGTCCGCGTTTGGGGCGATGCTTGTGCTTCTTGCAGGGTGCATCCACCAGTATCCCGACGACGGGCAGGCGGCGGACGTGACGCTCCGGGTGCAGTTGCTGCCCGAACGCGAACTCATCCTCCTGCCTCCCATCACCAAGGGCGGTGCCGCCGTCCTTCCCGAAGGCTGCCTGCCCCGCGTCACAGTGGAAGCCCGTCCGGCGGACGGGAGCGGTGCGGAAGTGGTGCGGACGGGAACGGCATTGAGTGCCGAAGAGTGGTCGCAACCCCTGATCACCCTTCCCGTTCCCCTGAAACTCAAGGCTGTTCCCTATCGGTTTACCGTATGGGCGGACTATACGCGGGGAGCATCGCTGCCCGATACATACTACAATACGGAGAATTTCCGTTCTGTGTCCCACACGCTTCCGTATGAGGAAGACTACCTGCGGCGCGAGGCCTTTTTCGGCAACGCCTCCGCAGACCTTGCGGGCGAGGAGTGGCGGGACGGCATACAGATAACCGTCAAACGTCCGCTGGCGCACTACCGCATCGTTGCAACCGATGTGCAGGAGTTCCTGAACAAGCAGCAGGCCAACGGCCGTCCCGGTGCGGGCGAATACGAGGTGAACATCATCTACGCGTACTTCCTCGTCACCCATTTGGATGCCGTTACGGGGCAACCGCTCAATTCCGGAGCGGGCTTCAGCTATACCCGCAGCATAAATCTCTCTGAAGATATGACCGAGTGCGAGCTTGCCGCAGACTATATACTGGCGGACGAGCAGGGTTCGGGAGTGACGGTGACGGTGGAGGTTCGGGAAAAAGGCGTCGGGAAAGCTGTGCTGAGCCGCAGCTCCGGTCTGGAGATACCTTATCGGAGAGGGCACACCACCACCGTCACAGGCCGTTTCCTCACCGCCGGTAGCGGAGGTGGTGGCGGTAGCGGTAGTGGCGGCATAGATATAGGTATCGACGGAGACTATGACGGAGAGATAAACATAGATGCGAGGAACTAAATATTTACTAATTATAAAAACAACTTTTATGAAAACAAGACACCTATTAATGAGTCTGATTGTCCTCGTGGCAATCTTAATTGCCTCCTGTTCCGAGCAGCAGCCGGGTACGGGAATGGAAGCGGGCGGCACGAAGACCCTCACCTTCCGGTTGACTACGGACGGGCAGGCGCAGACGCGTGCCCCAGCTCCCTCAGTGACAGGACACAAGTTGGAGTACATCCTGCAAGTGCTCGATGCGGGCGGAAGCATTCTGTCCGGATATACGCAGAGAGTAGAAACAGGTACTTTCGATGTGACGCTTCCGTTGGGCGTGGCCTATACCTGTCTGTTCTGGGCGCAATACATCCCCGATGCAGGCGGTGTCAGCGAGTTCTTCGATACCGACGACCTCAAGGCTGTGGCTTTGAAGAAAGCGCTTACTGCCGATGACCAATGTCAGGCATTCTGTGCTACGGCATCCGTTGCGGCTGCCGACGAAGCGCTGACGCACACCGTTGTCATGAAGCGTGCGGTGGCGCAGGTCAACATCAAGAGTGACACCCAGATGACGGGCTACTCCAAACTGACGGCAGCCTACACCAATGTGCCCAACACGTTCAATGTGCTGGATAATACGGTGACTGACAACACCGGTGGCGTTAACGGGGATGCTAATTTTGAGATAACCAGTTTCAGCTCAACACCCGGTACTGACGGCAAGTATATCTACCAGTCCGCCTACTTCCTTGCCTCTGCCGACGGTGCGGGCAGCATGCTGAATATCGCTCTCGACACATACATCACCGCCGCACCGGGCACTCCATTCAAGACGATAACCGTCAACAACGTACCTACTAAGAAGAATGTGCGGACAAATGTGCTTATGGACTTTGCTGCTACCAGCTCGACATATACCTATACGCTGGACTTTGCGGACTTCGATGCGCCGGATATCAATCGTAAGACTGTAAGCACTTGGGACGGAACATATCCTGCCGTCAATACAGGCGCTACATATAGCGGTGGAGACGGAAGTCAGGCCACCCCTTACATCATTGGTTCTGCAACGGACTTTGCGCAATTTGCAAAAAATACAACAAGTAAAAACTATCGAGATACTTATTTCAAACTGGATGTTGATATTAATCTGAATGATAAGCCTTGGACGCCGACAGGGAACTTTGCCGGTGTTTTTGATGGGCAACATCATAAGATAACCGGTTTGAAAGTAAGTATTGCAGATTATCGTGTGGGATTATTCTCCCAAATCGATGCTGGGTCCGGCCCCAATGCAAGTGTATCCAATCTTCATGTTAGTGGAGATGTTGAGAATACGAAACCATCTGAATATGATTGCGCTGGAGGAATATGCGGTGATAACGCCATAGGAGTAATTGCTAACTGTTCTTTTTCGGGAAGCGTCCGCGGAGTAGGACTAGTGGGTGGAATTGCAGGTGAGTGCAATGGAAAAATTATTTCTTGTAAGAGCACAGCATCCGTTTTCGGCAAATATGCAGGTGGTATTGCCGGGAGGAATTCTTCTGGAAAATGCAGTATATATGGATGTTACAATGAGGGCGTCATAGAAACAGAGGGAGGCAATGCAGGTGGAATATACGGAAAGGATGATGGTTTTGATTTTGATATAAAGGGTTGCTATAATATAGGTACGGTACAAGGTAAGCAGGGTGGAGAGGTTCTCGGAGCCATTACTTCTTCTTCTGCAAGCGGTAGCTCTGTTATGGCTTCATGCTATGTCAGGGAAAAATATGCCATTGCCCATGCTACGGAGGAAACAGTATTCGGTTCCTCTGACTGGCCTACTTCCACAAACAACACAGTGTGGTACGCCGACCCAAGCAATGACGGTACATACACAGCAGGCTCCGACGGTGTGCCTACCGGCGATTATAAGTTCTGGAAATCCCTCGGCAGTTGGAACGGTGGTACGCCCCAATATCCTAAGCTCTGGTGGGAGGAGTAAGGATGTTTACACTCTTTGCTATCGGTGCGTGGGCTGAATGACAGAAGTTCTTCGAGCAAAAGTTCTTCGGACAGAAGAACAAAAGAACATAAAGAGCAAAAGAGCAGCAAAGCAAAAGAATCGAGTAACAAACATGTTAGAAATCCTGTCTTTATGAAATATAAGAAAACTTTGCAGGTGCTTATTATCTGTGCTGTCTGTGAATTGTATGCTTTGCTGTTCTCCGCATTGATTTACTCTTGCCGGGGTGAGGGCGGGAGAGCGGAGATGCGGACGGAGATGGAAAATGCCGTAGTGACCGGGAATAATGAATTATTTCACCACAGAGGGCACAGAGTTTCACAGAAGGTTAATCTTGATACTCGATAGTATTTGTCATTCAGAGCGTAGCGAAGAATCTACTCTCTCATGTCAATACTCTCTCATGTCAATACTCTCTCATGTCAATACTCATCCCAGTATAGGGAGAGCAGATTCTTCGCTACGCTCTGAATGACAGAATGTTTTGCCTCATAAAAAGAGAAAGACTCTGTGAGTCTCTGTGCCCTCTGTGGTGAAAAAGCTCAAATCCGTATAATAATGAACTATAAATTCAACTACTGATTCGCATTAATAACAGAATATAGTGTTAAAATAATTCCAGGCAGACATATCAGCCGTATCAATCGGAAAAAAACAATATGATTTTAGATAATACCTTTTGCAGTTCTCATGGGTTTACTTCACCTCAAACTTTCCCTGTAACCGAATATCCTGTGAAGAGCTGCCAACCATTACAGCAAAGGTACCCGGCTCTACTATAAAATGATTATCTTTATTCCATAATCCCATATCCTGAGGTGTAAGCACGAAGTCAACTACTTTCTCCTCTCCCGGTTGCAAATGGATGCGTTCAAAACCACGTAACACTTTCACATAAGTAGTCACGGAACTTACCTCGTCATGCAAGTAGAGTTGCACAACCTCATCACCGGCAATTTTGCCCGTATTCTTCACCCTGCAACTCAGTTTCACACTTCCTTGTGTACCAATTACCGGATTTTCTATCTTCAAAGCACTATAATCAAAAGTTGTATAGCTCAAACCATATCCAAAAGGATAAAGGGAACCTGTTACACGCACAAAACCTTTGGAATCAGAACCCGGTTTAAACGGGAATGCAAAAGGGATCTGGCCCACAGAACGAGGAAAGGTCACCGCCAACTTTCCACCCGGATTATAATCGCCGAAAATAACTTTCGCAATTGCATCACCCATAAATTCACCCGGAAACCAAGCGTGCACAATCCCCGGAATATAACGTTCTGCCCAGTTGATTGTAGCAGCCCGTCCATCTATCATTACCAGAATAACAGGTTTACCAGTAGCATATACTGCCTGCAACAGTTTCTCCTGCCGCCCACACAAATCCAAATTAGTTCGTGAATATTCTTCACGTACAGTTTTCTCGTTTCCTCCTAACACCATAAT
>OGQZ01003041.1_pt1 | contig 11045 bp, 8 predicted proteins | sample 1553321 | NCBI WGS metagenome assembly OGQZ01 (sample SAMEA2579958, study PRJEB22360) | human gut metagenome | reverse complement strand
CACCCGTTACCGCAGAGACGGACTACTACCAGGATTATCAGGACGGGAAAGACATCGCGCTGGGCGACCTGACGATCAATAAGACGGTCTATTCAGAAGCGCAGCTGCTCAAGCCCTCCGAACTGACCGCTGCGATCATTACGGCCGGAGGTTTGATTTTCGTCGACAACTCCGATGCTGCCGATCTGTCGTTCACGATTTCGGGCGCGTCGATCAATATGGGCGACATCGTGCTGATCGGCCGTTATCCCGAACGTGCGCAGGCGACGATCTCCGGGCCGGAACTGCGTTGCAAGTACAATGCGGCTTTCAAGAACCTGCATATCGCGGCTTCGGGCAATTACAACCTCTTTACGACGACCAATGCCACCTATGATCCGACGCTGCATGTCGAGGATTGTACCGTGGATGCTGCCTACAATGTGGTTTACGATTCGCACAATACGCAGAATTTCAAGAGTGTCTATTTCGGGAATTCGATTGTGAAGATGACCGTCGCCAACAAGCCGTTCTATTCGACCAAGGCGAAGGACGCGCATACGCAGCAGTTGATTCGTCTGGATAACAACGTATTTTATGCCGAAACGCCTTTGCAGAACTACCTGATCAACTGCGGGGACAGGTCGCAGGCATTCCAGACGACCCGGCTTCAGGTCGAGGTGACGAACAATACGATTTATAACATTTACCAGCCGAACATTATGATCCGGGCTTATGTCCTCGCAGGGCTGACCGTGACCAAGAATGTCGGGTATTATACCGGTGTTACCGCGAAAAATTATCTGACGGGTGTGTATGACACGGCCGGATTTACGGCTGACAAGGCGGAGGTAACCTATAATTACCTCTACACCGCGCCGGTCAGCGATACGAATTTCTGGTCGGCGAAGCATACCGGAAGCTACACGCCTGCAAACAACCAGATGGGCGACGGCGTGGAAGCTCCGTTCTCTTCGATGGATGCGGCGAAGGGGTATTTCCCGGTCGACGCTTCGGTGGTGAAGACGGGTGCGGGAGCGACCTACGGCACGAAGGCGTGGTTCAAGGCGGAGTAATTCCGGCTTGCCGTAACGAAAAACTCCGGCCTGCATTTTCGCAGGCCGGAGTTTTTTCGTTGAGCCGAAGAGGCGGATCAGCCGATCCAGCTTGTCAGAATCTTCATGCCGCCGTCGGGCATGAAGGCGAGCGAACGGGCCGAAGCAGGAATCAGGACCGTTTCGCCCTGGTGCACCGGAACCGCTGCGCCGCTGTCGTCGGTGAGCGTGCCGCGGCCCTCGATGCAGATCGCCACGACGAACGAGTCGAGCGACGCGAGGTCGAGCGTCTCGGGGCGGGTCAGATCGTAGAGCGACGTGGTGAAATAAGGGCACGACACCAGCTCCACGCGCGTGTCCTGCGCCGGCTCGTAATGCGTCCGGTAATCGGGCAGCACGGTGTAGTCGATGGCGCCCTTCGCCAGTTCGGTGTGCAGTTCGCGGGTGTTGCCGTTGGCATCGCGGCGGTTGAAATCGTAGATGCGGTAGGTGATGTTCGAGGTCTGCTGGATTTCGGCGATGAACGACCCCGCGCCGATCGAGTGCACACGTCCCGCGGGCAGGAAAAACACGTCGCCCGGTGCGATCTTGTAGTCGGCCAGGATGTCCGTGATGGTGTTGTCCCCGACGCTGGCCTCGTACTCGGCCGGCGTTACCTGCTTCGAGAAGCCCGAACGCAGGTGCGCGTCCTTATCCGCCGACACCACGTACCACATTTCGGTCTTGCCCTTGGATTTGTGGCGTTCCCATGCCAGCTCATCGTTCGGGTGCACCTGGATCGAGAGATCCTGCCGGGCGTCGATGAACTTGATCAGCAGCGGGAACTCCTCGCCGAAACGCCCGTAGTTGGCTTTGCCCAACAGCGCCGCGCCGTGGCGGGCGATCAGTTCCGGGAGCGATGTCCCGGCTTCGGGGCCTTCGGCGACGACGGACTCGTTGTCCTTGACGCCCGAAAGCTCCCAGCTTTCGCCGATGTTGCGCTGGTCGGTGGCGATTCCCTTGTAAGGGGCGATCTTCTCGCCGCCCCAGATCAGGGATTTCAGAATCGGTTGAAATTTATACATGGTCGATCTATTTTATGCGTTTTCCGTGTCGAGCTGGCTCAAGGCGAAAGCGTATGCTCCGACCGAAATGGCTTGGCTCGCGCCGAGTTTCGAAATGGTCACGCCGATGCGTTTTTGCGGGTCGTAGGCCACGTAGCGGTCCGTGCCGTAGACTTTCAGGGGCCGCTGCGCGCCCTTGGCGAATTCGCGGAATTCAGTCTCGTCGTCCAGATCGTAAACCTTCATCTGCACGCGGTTCAACTCGTTGCCGTTGAGCTGGTGCATCTTCGAACGCAGCTCGTTCAGCAGGCTGGGCATGATCCATTTGCGGGCCGCCGTGATGCCGCCGCCGATGACGATCAGGCCGTCCACCAGCGTCACGGCCGTAGCCATGGCGTCGCCGGCGATCTCGCCCATTTCGGCAAAAGCCTTCTTCGCGGCCTCGACATCTCCCGGGCGTTTACCCTCGGCGATTTCGCAGATATCTTTCGGTTCGAAGGTGTGGTTCACGTCGCCCGAAGCTTCGCCGTAGACGCGTTTCACGGCACGGATCGACGCCCCGTCCTCGACGATGATTTCGGGCATTTTCTTGTGACGCAGGCAGAACGTCTCGACGCATGAGTTGTCGCCGCGGTTCAGCCGGTTGTCGATCACAAGGCCCACGCCGAGTCCCGTGCCGAAGGTGTAGCCGACGAGGTTTTTGTATTTCTTCGGGCTTCCCAGCGCTTCGAGCCGGGCGTTGACCTCGGGCAGGGCGCCTCCCAGCGCCTCGCCGTAGGCGAACAGGTCGCCGTCGTTGTTGATGTATACCGGGATGCCGAATTTCGCTTCGAGGAACGGACCCAGCGCCACGCCTTCGCGGAACGACGGGAAGTTGGGCAGATAACCGCCGATGATGCCGTTCGGATAGTCGGCCGGGCCGGGGAATGCGAAACTGATGGCTACGGGTTTTTCGGACAGACGGTCGATGACGGCCTGGAACCCTTCGACCATCGTCGCGAGGCATTTGTCGAGGTTCTCGGCATGCGACGGGAGGGTGATCGGCTCCACAATGAATTTGTTGGCCTGCATGGCGCCGAAAACGAGGTTCGTGCCGCCGGCGTCGAGGGTGATGACCACCCGGTTGTCATGGCTGTACATATTGAGTAGTTTTGTTTGGATTGCCGGTGTTCCGGCAGGCAAAGATACATAAAAATTGAACGGGTGCAAAACCGAATTGCGCGAAAAAGGCCGGCGACTGCTGCCGCCGGCCTTTTTCAGGACCTTGCCTTGTGTCAGTTGTTTTCGGGACGCAGCTTGCGCACGACGGCGCCGGTCTGCCACATCTCGCTTTCGCGCATCTCGCGCAGCTCCTCGTTGAGCTTCTCGCGGTAGTCGGGTTTGCTGTTCAGGTCGATCGAACGCTGGGCCTCGTTGCCGGCGGCCACCTCCCTGTACAGCTCTTCGAAGACGGGCTTCGTGGCGTCGCGGAACTTCTTCCACCAGTCCAGCGCGCCGCGCTGGGCCGTGGTCGAACAGTTGGCGTACATCCAGTCCATGCCGTTCTCCGAGACCAGCGGCATGAGCGACTGGGTCAGCTCCTCGACCGTTTCGTTGAAGGCCTCCGAGGGGGTGTGGCCGTTGGCGCGCAGCGTGTCGTACTGGGCGGCGAAGATGCCCTGGATGGCGCCCATCAGCGTGCCGCGCTCGCCCGTGAGGTCGGAGTAGACCTCGCGCTTGAAGTCGGTTTCGAACAGGTAGCCCGAACCCACGCCGATGCCCAGCGCCACGACGCGTTCGAAGGCGCGGCCCGTGGCGTCCTGGAACACCGCATAGCTCGAATTGAGTCCGCGGCCCTGGAGGAACATGCGCCGCAGCGAGGTTCCCGAGCCTTTCGGGGCGATCAGGATCACGTCCACATCGGCCGGGGGCACGATGCCCGTGCGCTCCTTGTAGGTGATGCCGAAGCCGTGGGAGAAATAGAGGGCCTTGCCCGGCGTGAGGTGCTTTTTGATTGAAGGCCATACGGCGATCTGCCCGGCGTCGGAGAGCAGGTACTGGATGATCGTGGCGCGCTCGGCGGCCTCCTCGATGCCGAAAAGCGTCTGGCCCGGCACCCAGCCGTCGGCTACGGCCTTGTCCCAGCTCGCGGAGCCTTCGCGCTGGCCCACGATGACCCTGAATCCGTTGTCGCGCAGGTTGAGCGACTGTCCGGGGCCTTGCACGCCGTAGCCGATGACGGCGATGGTCTCGTCCTTGAGTGTTTCGAGCGCTTTTTCCAGAGGAAATTCCTCGCGGGTTACGACGTTCTCTTCGACGCCGCCGAAATTGATCTTTGCCATGATTTTCGTGATTTTGAGTTTGTTATATGTTCTGAAAGTTATTTTTCGCTTTTGCTCCCTTCTTCATCGGATTCGGCCCTTAAACGGTCGATTTCTTCAAGGTACTCGTTCAGCAGCTCGCGCCGCGACTTGATGATGGCCACCGTGCCGCTGCGCACGAACTGCTGTACGCCGTAGGGTTGCAGCAGGCGGAACAACGCCTGCGTGTCGGCCTTGTGGCCGGTCTTCTCGACGACGATGTAGTCCTCGTCGATCTCCAGAATGCGGACGTTGTGTTCCCTGACGAGTTGTTCGACGCCCCGGCTGCGGGTCACCTTGTAGAGGGCGATCTCCTGCTGCACGACCTCGTCGGGGGTGTAGACGAAGGTCTTCAGCACGTCGATCTTCTTCTCGACCTGCCGCACGAGTTTGTCGACCTGATCGGGTGTGGTGCGGACCACGATGGTGAATTTGTGGATGCCCTGCAACGCCGATTCCGAGGTTGTGAGGCTCTCGATGTTCACGTCGCGGCAGGTGAAGACGGTGGTGATCTGGCTCAGCAGGCCCACCTTGTTCTCCGAAAACACGGTGATGATGTATTCCTGTTCCATACGCTGTTTCGTTTTATTCGAACCGGATTTCCGATACCGGGGCGCCCGCCGGGACCATCGGGAAAATGTTCTCTTCGCCCTCGACGCGCACCTCGAGCAGGAAGGCGCCTTCGGAGGCCTTCATGGCGGCGATGGCCTCGTCGAGTTCCTCGCGCCGTTCGACGCAGCGGTACGAAAGGCCGTTGCCGCGGGCGATCAGCCCGAAATCGGGGTTGACCATCTCCGTAAAGGAGTAGCGGCGGGGGGGGAAAAGGGCCCGCCCCTTGGGGGACGCCGCGCGTAGAACAGCTCCTGCCATTGGCGCACCATGCCGAGGAACGAGTTGTTCAGCAGGACGATTTTCACGGGGATCTTCGACTGGAAGATCGTGCCCAGCTCCTGAATGGTCATTTGCAGGCCGCCGTCGCCGGCGAAAAGGACGACTTCGCGGTCGGGGGCGCCCAGCTTGGCCCCGATGGCAGCCGGAAGTCCGAATCCCATCGTGCCGAGACCGCCCGAGGTGACCACGCTGCGCGTGCGGCGGAATCCGAAATAGCGCGCGGCGTTCATCTGCTGCTGGCCCACGTCGGTCACCAGCACCGCGTCGTTGCGGTAGGCCCGGGCCACGGCGGCGACCGCCTCGCCCATGCGGATACGCCCCTCGGCGGGGTGCACGGCCTTGCGGATGACGGCTTCGTATTCGATCTGGTCGCAGGCGCGGAATCCGGCGATCCATTGGCTGTGGTTGCGTTTGCGGATACGCTCGGGGATGAGCGGCAGGGGGGGGTTTTCCACGCCCCCCCCCCCCACGACCGCCACGTCGGCCGGGATGATCTTGCCGATCTCCGCGGGGTCGATCTCCAGGTGGATCACCTTGGCATTGGCGCCGAAATGCGCGGGATTCCCCGTCACGCGGTCGTCGAAACGCATGCCCACGGCCACGAGCAGGTCGCACTCCTGATTCTTGATGTTGGGTCCGTAGTTGCCGTGCATGCCCAGCATGCCCACGTTTTGCGGATGGTCGGTCGGCAGGGCCGAGAGACCCAGCAGGGTCGAGGCGGCGGGCATGCCGCTCTTGTCGAGCAGTGCCCGCAGCTCGGCTTCGGCGTTGCCCAGGATGACGCCCTGACCCACCATGACCAGCGGACGGCGGGCCTGGTCGATCAGCCGTGCGGCTTCGGCGATGCGTTCCGCGTCGGGGGCGGGCGCGGGGAGGTAACTGCGGATCGAGGTGATTTTTTCGTAGCGGAACGGAGCTGTTCCGCATTGTGCGTCCTTGGTGATGTCGACCACGACGGGACCCGGACGGCCCGAGCGGGCGATGTAGAAGGCCTTGGCGATGGCCGCGGGAATGTCCTCGGTGCGCTTGACCTGGCAGTTCCATTTGGTGACGGCCTGCGTGATGCCGATGAAATTGGTCTCCTGAAAGGCGTCGGTGCCCAGCAGCGCGGAGCCGACCTGTCCGGTGACGAGCACCAGCGGCGTGGAGTCCATCAGCGCGTCGGCCAGCCCCGTCACGGTGTTCGTGGCGCCGGGACCCGAGGTCACCAGACAGACCCCGACGCGGCCGCTGACGCGGGCATAGCCCTGTGCGGCGTGCACGGCGCCCTGCTCGTGACGTACGAGGATGTGGCGCAGGCGGTCGCGGTAGTCGTAAAGCGCGTCGTAGACGGGGATGATCGCGCCTCCGGGATAGCCGAAAACGGTTTCGACGCCCTCTTGGAGAAATGATTCGATCAGGGCCTTCGATCCCGTCATCGAGGGGTCGGAGGCCGCGCGTCGCTCTTCGGGACGGAGTGTTTGAGAGGTATTCATTGCGGGTCCGTTTTTTATTCTTCGTTATCGTCGACGATACGTACGGCGCCTTTGTCGGCCGAGCTGACCAGCCGGGCATAGGCGCGCAGCGACGCCGGAACGCGGCGGTCGCGGCCGGCGGGGCGGAAGCGTTCCTGTGCGGCCATGCGGGCGGCGATCTCCGCGTCGTCGACCGCGAGGCGGATCGAGCGGCCGGGGATGTCGATCTCGATCTCATCGCCCGTGCGGACGACGGCGATCTCTCCGCCCGAGGCGGCTTCCGGCGAGACGTGGCCGATCGAAAGCCCCGAGGTTCCGCCCGAGAAACGCCCGTCGGTGATCAGCGCGCAGGCCTTGTCGAGGTGTTTCGACTTGAGGTACGACGTGGGGTAGAGCATCTCCTGCATGCCCGGGCCGCCCTTGGGGCCTTCGTAGCGGATGACGACCACTTCGCCCGGCTGCACCTCGTCGGCGAGAATGCCGTTCATGGCCTGCTCCTGCGATTCGTAAACGCGCGCCGGGCCGCGGAAGACGAACAGTTTTTCGTCCACGCCGGCGGTTTTGACGACGCAGCCCTGCCGGGCTATGTTGCCCGTCAGCACGGCCAGTCCCCCGTCGCGGGAGTAGGCGTGTTCGACGTCGCGGATACAGCCCGTCGTGCGGTTTGCGTCGGGGGCGTCGTAATAGGAGTGCTGCGCCCCCAGTTCGCGGCTGTAAAGCCCCGCAGGGGCGCTCAGCCAGCGGCGCAGGGCCGCGTCGGTCAGCGTCTCGCTGCGCAGGTCGCAGGCGTCGATCGCTTCGCGGAGCGTCCGCCCGTCGATGCGCGGGACCGAGGTGTCGAGCAGGCCGGCGCGCGCCAGTTCGCCCAGAATGGAGAGGATGCCGCCTGCGCGGTTGACGTCCTGTATGTGATACTGCGAGTTGGGAGCCACCTTGCAGAGCACCGGAACCCGACGCGAAAGGCGGTCGATGTCCTGCATCGTGAAATCCACGCCGGCTTCGCGGGCCACGGCCAGCAGGTGGAGCACCGTGTTGGTCGAGCCGCCCATGGCGATGTCGAGCGACATGGCGTTCTCGAAGGAGGCTTTGGTCGCGACCGAACGCGGGAGCACCGATTCGTCGCCCAGAAAATAGTAGCGTTCGGCGTTGCGGACGATCAGCGCCGCGGCGTCTTCGAACAGCCGGCGTCGGTTGGCGTGCGTGGCGACGATCGTGCCGTTGCCCGGCAGCGAGAGTCCCAGCGCTTCGGTCAGGCAGTTCATCGAATTGGCCGTGAACATGCCCGAACACGAGCCGCAGCCGGGGCAGGCGCAGCGTTCGACGCGCGCGATCTGCTCGTCGCTGCAGGCTTCGTCGGCCGCCATGACCATCGCGTCGATCAGGTCGATGTCCCTCCCGTCGAATTTGCCCGCCTCCATCGGCCCTCCCGACACGAAGACCGTCGGGATGTTGAGCCGCATGGCGGCCATCAGCATTCCGGGGGTGATTTTGTCGCAGTTCGAGATGCAGACCAGCGCATCGACCTTGTGGGCGTTGGCCATGTATTCGACGCTGTCGGCGATGATCTCGCGCGAGGGCAGCGAGTAGAGCATGCCGTCGTGGCCCATGGCGATGCCGTCGTCTACGGCGATGGTGTTGAATTCCGCGGCGAAACATCCGCAGGCTTCGATGCGCTGCTTGACATACTGCCCGATTTCGTGCAGGTGGACGTGTCCCGGCACCAGCTGGGTGAACGAATTGGCGATGCCGACGACCGGCCGCCCGAACTGTTCTTCGCGCATGCCGTTGGCGCGCCAGAGGCTTCTGGCGCCGGCCATGCGGCGGCCCGTCGTCGTGACGGCGCTTCTGAGTGTGTGTTTCATCTTCTCTCGTTTTTCGGCATGTCCGCTTCCGGCGGCGGGGCCGGATGTCAAAAAAGCCTTTCTCCGTCGGAGAAAGGCTTTTTTATAATCTTTCGAATATACGCATCACCTTTCTCCCGTTATCCTGTAGTGACGACGAGCAGCAGATTAATGACGTTATTGTTCGAATGATTCAGAGCGGTCATGGCCGGATTTCTGTGTTTGTTCCGTTTCAAAGATAAGTATATAAAATCAGACGTACAAATAAATTCCTAAAGAAATTTAATAATGTGATATTCCGGAAGCAGATCGTTCTCTGTGGTTGCTGTTTTCAGGTCGTATTCCTCATTTGCTTACAATTTGAAACCGCGGTTTTTGGCCTTAAAACCTGTTTTAGGCCGATTTGTGCGGGATTTGTGGTCCTGTGTCTTTGTAATATATTACGGTTTTTATATTATTATAGGTGTATGCGGCCTTTTTGTGCTATTCATTTCGCTGTAAAACCCTTGCGGATTATTTGGAAAGCATCTTACAAATCGTTACCTGATTTGGATGTTAAATTTTTTTGTCTTATATTTGTCCCTGATGGATATGAAACGGAATCATACGATGTTCGGAGAGTGCGGGAACGCCTGCGCTCCGACGACGTATGCCGCCCTCTCCGTTATCTTCACGACTGCCGCTACTACAACCCCTGGGGGGGTTTAGTTTGTTTTTTCCGTCAGAAGCATCTCCGTATGCACACCCGGCCGAGGCTGCCGGGGCGGAAACCCGGATTTTCAGTCAAAGGCAGTTTAACTCAAAGAACATTTACCATGAAACATATCAAGGTTTTCGCCCCCGGAACGGTGGCGAATCTGGGCTGCGGTTTCGACATCATGGGCCTGGCGCTCGACGGCGTGGGCGACCGGATCGAGGTCGCCGCCGAAGCGGGTGCGAGCGGGCTTGCGATCCGCAACGAGAGCGGGAAGAGACTCCCCGAAAATCCCGAAGACAACGTCATAACCCCGGCCGTCGCAGCCATGCTCGAAGCGTACGGGAAGCCCGTGCGGGTCGAGGTTACGATTCTCGAAAAGATAGCTCCCGGAAGCGGCATCGGATCGAGCGCCGCCTCGTCGGCCGCCGCCGTCTACGGGCTGAACGAACTGCTGGGCCGCCCCTTTGCGGCGGAACGGCTGGTGGAGTTCGCCATGATGGGCGAAGCGCTGATCGGCGGCACGCCCCATGCCGACAACGTCGGGCCGGCCTTGCTGGGCGGCGTGGTGCTGATCCGCGGATACGGGCCGCTGGACATCATCCGCCTGCCGGTGCCCGACGACTTTTTCTACGCCGTGGCGCATCCCGACATTGTGGTCGGCACCAAAGAGGCGCGTGAGGTGCTGCCCCGCGAGATTCCGATGGCGCATGCCGTCACGCAGTGGGGCAACGTCGGCGGACTTGTCGCCGGACTGGCGCTGGGCGACGTGGCGCTGATCGGCCGCTCGATGCACGACGTCGTCGCGGAGCCTTACCGCAAGGGGTTCATTCCCGGTTACGACCGTTTGAAGGAGGGGGTGCTCTCCGAAGGTGCTCTGGCCATGAACATCGCCGGATCGGGACCTTCGGTCTTTGCGCTGGCCGCCGAAGGGTCGGTGTCGGAACGGGTCGCCGAGCGGATGAAGAGCCACTTCGCCGGGCTGGGAATCGGCTGCAACATCTATGCGGGCCGCGTGTCGAACTGCGGGGCGCGAATCGAAGACTAAGAAAAGACGAAAACCATGAAATACTACAGCACGAGAGACAAAGCACATGCACGGCCCTGTTCTCTGCGCGAAGCCGTCGAGGCGGGGCTGGCGCCCGACGGGGGACTGTTCGTCCCCGAACGTATTCCGCAGGCTGATATGGCGGTCGCGGAGCGGCTGGCCGGGGAATCCTATGCCGCATTGGCGGGGTATCTGGCCGCACTGTTCTTCGGCGAGGATATCGACGCCGGGATTTTGCAGCGCGAGATCGGCCGCATCTACGATTTTCAGGTTCCCCTGCGTCCGGTCGGCAGCCGCTATACGCTGGAGCTGTTCCACGGCCCGACGTTCGCGTTCAAGGACTTCGGCGCCGGATTCATGGGCCGCATGGTCGGCCTGCTGGGCGGCGCGGATGAAAAGCTGGTGATCCTGACGGCGACGTCGGGCGATACGGGCAGCGCCGTGGCGCACGGTTTCTACAACGTGCCGGGCGTCGAGGTGGTGCTGCTCTATCCCGAAGGGAAGATCAGCCGCCTGCAGGAGTGTCAGATGACCGCGCTCGGAGGCAATATCCATCCGCTGCGCGTGGGCGGAACCTTCGACGACTGCCAGCGGCTGGTCAAGGAGCTGTTCGCCGACAGCTCTTTCAGGGCCGCACACCGCGTATCGTCGGCCAATTCGATCAACCTGCTGCGCTGGATTCCGCAGGCGTTCTACTATTT
>OGQZ01003039.1_pt1 | contig 11049 bp, 10 predicted proteins | sample 1553321 | NCBI WGS metagenome assembly OGQZ01 (sample SAMEA2579958, study PRJEB22360) | human gut metagenome | reverse complement strand
ATGAAGCGACAATGGCTGCCGAATATGTGGATGTGCTGCAAATACCCGCTTTCCTTTGCCGTCAAACAGATATCCTGATTGCAGCAGCCAAAACAGGAAAAGTAGTGAACATAAAAAAAGGGCAGTTCTTATCTCCCATGGCCATGCAGTTTGCAGCCGATAAAGTGCTGGAAGCCGGCAACAAAGAAGTGATGCTTACCGAACGCGGAACGACATTCGGTTATCAAGACCTGGTCGTTGACTATCGTGGCATTCCCGAAATGCAGACATTCGGTTTCCCTGTTATCCTGGATGTTACTCACTCTTTACAGCAACCCAATCAGACCAGTGGAGTAACAGGCGGCATGCCACAATTGATCGAAACCGTAGCCAAAGCCGGAATCGCGGTGGGTGCTGACGGTCTGTTCATCGAAACACATGAAAATCCGGCGATAGCCAAAAGCGACGGTGCCAATATGTTGAAACTCGATCTTTTAGAAGGATTGCTCACTAAATTAGTAAGAATCAGAGAAGCGATAAAATAGCGAACAGCGATTTAGTGATAAGTGATTAGCGAGTAGCGATAAAATCGCAAAGAGTGCTAACCAATGACCTTGTATAGCGCAGCCCGCTTATCACTAATCACTATTTTTATTTCTCTTTTTTGTGATTTATCCCACCCCTCTCCGACAGATAATGCAAAATACTCATTAAAATTCATTATATATGAAACAATTACTTCATGGTTTATTTGTTGCAGCCGCAATCGTATGCTGCAGCTTCCAGCAGGTTTTTGCCCAGCAATTGCCTCCTGTTCCTGTAGATCCGAACGTACGTATCGGTAAACTCGACAACGGACTAACGTACTATATCCGTAAAAACGCACTTCCGGCAAACCGGGCTGATTTCTACATCGCACAGAAAGTAGGTTCAATCCAGGAAGAAGAAAGCCAACGTGGTCTTGCCCACTTTCTGGAACATATGTGCTTCAACGGAACGACCCACTTCCCCGGCGATGCCCTGAAACAGTATCTCGAACATATCGGCGTGAAATTCGGAGAAAACCTGAATGCCTATACTTCAGTTGACGAGACTGTCTACAATATCTCGAACGTCCCTGTCACCATGCCGGAAGCGATCGATTCTTGCCTTCTAATCCTCCATGACTGGTCTAATGATCTGACTTTGGATCCCAAAGAAATAGACAAGGAACGCGGCGTTATCAATGAAGAATGGCGCACCCGCATGAGCGCCATGCAACGTATGCAGGAAAAAATGCTCCCGCAGATGTTTGCCGGAACGAAATATGCCACCTGTTTCCCGATCGGTACGATGGATGTAGTAATGAACTTCAAATATCAAACATTGAGAGATTACTACGAAAAATGGTATCGTCCCGACCTACAGGGCATCGTTGTCGTAGGTGATATCGACGTAGATGCAGTGGAAGCCAAAATCAAAACAATGTTTGCCGATATCCCGGCACAACCCGATGCAGCCGAACGTATCTATTATCCGGTAAATGACAACAAAGAACCTATCATCATTATCGAACAAGATAAGGAACAACCTCATATTCAAGTGCTCGTATTCAACAAACACGACGCTACCCCCGATGACCAAAAGGGTAATATGGGATATCTGGTACAAAACTATGCTACCAACCTTATCAGCAGTATGCTGAACGCCCGCCTGAACGAATTGACACAAACGGCTAATCCTCCGTTTATCTATGCCGGTACTTTCGAAGGCGATTTCTTTGTGGCTAAAACGAAAGACGCATTCACCGGTGTAGTCGTTTGTAAAGAAGGCACCGTAGAAGACGGCATCGCCAATCTATTACGCGAAATGGAACGTGCCCGTCAATTCGGCTTTACAGAAACAGAATACAACCGTGCCCGTGCCGAATACCTCCGCCAGTTGGAATCCGCTTACAATGAACGTGACAAACGTAAAAATGAAGAATACGTAAACGAATACGTTCGCCACTTCCTTGATAAAGAACCGATTCCGGGCATTGAAAATGAATATGCCATCATGAACCAGATTGTGCCGAACATTCCGGTAGAAGCTGTCAATCAGGTAATGAAGCAGCTTATTACAGAGAAAAACATCGTGTTGAGCGTATTCTGTCCGGAAAAAGACGGTATGAAATACCCGACTGAAGCTGAACTGAAAGCCGTAATCGACAAGGTAAAAGCTGAAAAGCTGACGGCTTATGTAGACAAGGTATCTGATGAACCGCTGATGAAGGAAAAACCGCAGGCTGGAAAGGTAGTGAAAACAGAACAGGGTGTGTTCGGTTCTACTATCCTGGCACTGAGCAACGGTGTGCGTGTCATCCTGAAACCGACAGACTTCAAGGCTGACGAAGTACGCATGCAGGCCTTCAGTCCGGGTGGAACTTCTTTGTTCAACGATAAAGATGTATTGCAGTTCGCTCTGATCAGCCAGATTGCTTCATTGGGTGGACTGGGCAACTTCAATTCTGTAGACCTGGATAAAGTATTGGCCGGAAAGATGGCATCAGCCAGCGCAATGGTCAACACCTATTCAGAAGGATTGTCAGGAAGCTGCTCTCCGAAAGACTTGGAAACCATGCTGCAGCTGACTTACCTGCGCTTCACTGCACCGCGTATGGACCAGGAAGCCTTCACTTCTTTCATCACACGTAACAAGGCTGCTTTGGCTAACCAAGAAGCAAACCCGATGACTGCATTCAGCGACTCTATTAACGTAACACTTTACAACCGTCATCCGCGTGCATTGTCAATGAAAGCCGACATGCTCGACAAGATTGACTACAACAAAGTAATGGAACTCTACAAGAACCGTTTTGCGGATGCCAGCGACTTTACCTTCATTCTGGTAGGTAACGTAGATGCAAAAACAGCTACTCCGCTTATCGAGCAGTACCTGGGTGCACTGCCTGCTACCAAGCGAAACGAAAAATTCCGCGATACAGGTATGGCCATCCGCAAAGGACACTTCGAAAACAACTTCGTGAAGGAACTGGAAACTCCGAAGGCTACCGTGCTGATGGTATATTCTGGCGATTGCAAATATGATTTGAAGAACAACCTGCAGATGAGCATGCTTGGTCAGTTGCTGAACATGGTTTACCTGCGTACCGTACGTGAAGATGCCGGTGGTACATACGGTGTAAGCTGTAACGGAAGCCTGAGCAAATATCCGACAGAGAAAGGTGCCTTCCAGGTATACTTCGATACTGACCCGAACCGTCGTGAAGAAATGGTGAAACTGATTAACGAAGGTATTCAGGAATTCATCGAAAAAGGTCCGGTTAGCGAAGACTTGAGCAAGGTGAAGGAATACATGCTGAAGACTTACAAGCAGAACCAGAAAGAAAACGGTTACTGGATGAATATCCTGAACACTTACTACTGGGAAAATCTGGATATGAATACCGGATACGAAGCCACAGTAAATGCTATCAGCGGTGACGACCTGAAAGCCTTTGCCAAGACCTTCTTCGGACAGAAGAACGAAGTGGAAGTCAGCATGAGTTCTCCGGTACAGAAATAATGAAACCGTGAAATTACTCCGATTATGTTATTGACCGAAATACGGAGGAATCAAAAACTTGCCGCAAAGCGGAACCCGATGTACGACAGGAACCGCTTTGCCAAGTTTCTGATTTATCTGTTTACTGCATTTTGGGCAGCGTACCTCATTCTGATTGGGGTTACGCTGCCCATTGCTTTTGAAAAAGGATTCCCCACAATGGAACCCTACGATATGCTCAATGCCTGTCTGCCAGGCTTCCTGTTCATTGATTTTCTGCTGCGCTTTCTTTTTCCTACTCCTGTGCAGCAAATCAAACCCTACCTGCTGCTGCCGATTAAAAAGCAACAGCTCATCAATGTCCTGCTCGTACAGGTGGGACTGAAAGCATTCAATCTCTTTTGGCTCTTTTTCTTCGTCCCCTTTGCCGCCATGACCGTGGTACGTTTTTATGGTGTAACCGGTGTGGTGTGTTATGCACTCGGAATCTGGCTTCTGATGGTGGCCAACGCCTATTGGAGTGTACTGGTGCGCACATTGCAGCGTCGCCACATAGTCTGGGTACTGCTTCCCGTGGGATGCTATGTCCTGCTGGCAGTGGGAGGATTTTTCTATTCATACGTCAGCGATTTCTCCATGGCGTTAGGTGAGGCTCTCATTCAGGGGCGAATATTGGCCTATCTGGGAATACTGGTCGTCATAGCCCTGCTGGCTTTTTTGAACAGCCGTGTACAGATGGCTTGCATTTACAGTGAACTGAACCGCCGGGAAAAAATGCCGCAGGTAAAACATGCCGGACGCTACCGTTTCCTGAACCACTTCGGACTGACAGGCGAATACATGAAACTGGAACTGAAGATGATATTCCGCAACAAGGCTCCCAAAAAGAACTTCCAGATGATGACCGTAATCATCGTATCGTTTGCACTGAGTCTGCTGGGGTTCAGCCATGCCGGTGAGGAAGAATTTTTCAGTCTTCATCTGTATGTGGTGTATTGCTTCACGGGATACGCCATCAGCATCTTGTCGCGCATCATGGCCTATGAAGGTAATTACCTCGACGGATTGCTTATGCACCGTGGTTCCCTGCTCTATCTGTTCCGGGGCAAATACTATGTGTATTGCCTGCTGCTGGTCATTCCACTAATGTGCATGCTGCCTGCCCTTATTTTGGGAAGTATCTCCGTCCTGCTGGTCTTCAGCCAGCTGGTCTACACGGCCGGCGTTACTTTTCCAGTGATTATGCTGTTGGCCCTTATGAACCGAAAGACCGCCCCGCTGGACGCTTCCCTCATGGGAAAAGGCCAGTGGAACTCTCCCTATCAGGCCTTGAGCGTAGCTTTTGCCTTTTTTGCGCCGATAGCCATCTGTCGCATATTGTTCATTTGGATGGAGCCTTCCACAGCCTATCTGGTTTGTACCCTGCTGGGTGTGCCGGGCATCGTGCTTCATCCCCTTTGGTGCAAGCTGCTCTACCGGAAAGTATTTCAGAAACGGCATTCGCTCATGGAAGACCTTCGCGAAACGAGGTGATTTTTTATCTGTAACCAATCAATGAATTTTTATGGAAATCAAGATACATAACCTGAAAAAGACCTATGGCAGCAAGACGGCTGTCGATATTCCCGACTACACCCTACAGGGGCCTGAAATCCTGGGGTTGATGGGCAATAACGGGGCTGGGAAAACCACTCTGTTCCGCCTGATGCTCGACCTGTTGAAAGCCGACAGCGGAAATGTATGCCTAGACGGAACCGACGTGTCACAAAGTGAAGACTGGAAGTCGCATGTGGGAGCCTATATGGACGAGAGTTTTCTGATAGATTACCTTACCCCCGAAGAATATTTCCAGTTCTGCGGACGCATGTACGGATTCGATGCAGCCACCCTTCATGAACGGATTTATCGCTATGAACGTTTTCTGGGCGATGAAATCTTGAAAGAAAAGAAATACATCCGCAACCTTTCGGCCGGAAACAAGCAGAAGACGGGTATTGTTACCGCCCTGCTGCACAATCCGGAACTCGTCATTCTGGACGAACCGTTCAACTTCCTCGACCCTACTTCACAATCGTTGCTCAAGCATCTCCTCAAGCACTATTGTGAAGAACAAAAGGCCACTATTCTTGTGTCCAGTCACAACTTGAGCCACACCGTCGACCTCAGTACCCGTATCGTATTGCTGGAACAGGGGCATCTGCTCCGCGACCTTGACAATACCGACGGGGCCGCCGGAGTAGAGTTGGAAAACTATTTCGAGGTAAAAGAATAAAATAAAAGAATCTTCAACAGGTTCTAAAATACCCTAAGTACCTATCCATGTAACGAGGATATTATGTACATTTGTTCAAAACAAACAACTATGTACAGATACCGCTTCACTCGTTTTTCAGTGTGCATGCTGTTCGCGGTGTGCACACTTTTGTTATCCTCGTGTGGCACACGTGCTCCGCGCGTGGACTACCGCGAACTGGCGCGTGCAGCTGTGCGACTGGAAATGGACATCGATGCCGACGACAATCATCGTCTCTACGTGGAAGTGGCCGACTGGATTGGCGTGCCTTACCGCCACGGAGGAACTACTCACCGGGGAACGGATTGTTCAGGTTTCACGTCTGCTGTCTATAAAAAAGTGTACCACAAGAAACTGCAACGCAGTTCCGACGCCCAGCGTACGGAAGACTGCCGAAAAATATCCAAGCGCCAGCTAAAGGAAGGCGACTTGGTGTTCTTTCATAACGGACGGCGTAAACGCGTCGCCAATCACGTAGGCATTTACCTGAAAGACGGAAAATTCGTGCATGCCAGTACCAGTTCCGGCGTTATTGTCAGCCGGCTGGAAGAGCCTTACTATCGCAAGTGCTGGATGCAGGGAGGACGAGTAAAAGGACTATAAACACGCGCACGGCATGAACTACTCTTTACATCTAACATCCCGGCTGACTCTGATTCTATGTACAGTCGGTATCCTGCCCGCCATGAGCCAGCAGCAGGAAAAGGAACTGCAACTCAACATGGATGCAGTGAAAATGATTCAATTCGATTTCAATTCCCTGCCCAAACAGGAAAACCAACCGCTGGAAGCCCCGCTGAACAAAAAATGGATGGACTTCAAGGTGGACCTGAAAGTGCCCCGCAGCCTGATTGATACCACCAAAGTATGGAAACCGGAAAGTTATGTCCGCATGGAACCTTATACCATCTGGACCCGTTTCGGAGAAGACCCGGTGTATGATGTACTGATGGCCGGACGGCCCAAGCAGTGGAAAATCTCCTGGACACTCAATCCCAATCGCATATATGCAGACGAGGAATACGGACGCAGCATTGTACCTTCTACCGGACGGATGTATGAAAATGTGGGAGGTTCTGCAGGTGTAGGCATCGGTATCGGCGGACTTGATTTCATGGGCTTTATCTATGACAACATGACCCGTCGCGGGCGCATGCTGGCACACAACCGCAAGCATGCCAATGCCTGGAAAACCTATGCTGACTATCAGCCCACGGCGGCTGACAGCATGAAAGTGCCAAACTTCTACCGTCAGCTCCGTAAACAGCAGGCAGCCGACAGCACGCAGACATTGCTCACCTTTCAGCCGGCTTTTTCGGAAGCCCCTCTCCTGCCCATTTACGCCGTGTCTGATTCCGTAAAGAAACAAGCGGAGCCCCAGCCCGATACTGTAAAAGTAGAGAAAAAGAAAAACCCGCAACCAGCGCAGGCGGAGGATGCGGGAAACTTGTATGAATACATTCGCCAGAAAGCAGCCGAGGACTCCATCCGGCGAAAAGAATTCTTCCGAAAAGATAAAGTCAGAAACAACCAGTATGACGTGCAGCGTGAAATTCAGCGCTTACGAGAACAGCAGAACTGACAAGCGTCTTTATCTCATTTCTTGAATACGAAATACACAGCCAGTATCAGGCAGAAAAATGCAGCCAGGTGGTTCCATTTCAGCTCCATCTTGAACGCAATCATGGAGAAAATGGTAAACACGGCCAGCGTAATCACCTCCTGAATCACTTTCAGCTGCATGATGTCAAACGGTCCCCCACTGTCTCTGAAGCCTAAGCGGTTGGCCGGAACCTGTAGACAGTATTCAAAAAAAGCAATGGCCCAGCTGAACGCAATCACCCCAATCAGCGGCAGTGAAGCAAACCAGCTGAACTCTTCACGCATCTTCAAATGGCCATACCAGGCAAACGTCATGAAGATGTTCGAGAAAATCAGTAAAACAATCGAATAAATACCTTGTGATAGCATATCTTTTTCCTTATTTAAAAATCGGCTGCAAAGATACGTTTTTTGTATGAAAATAATAGGATAAAACGCAGAATAAAGCGAATTTGAGCATTCTCACTGACGGTCAGAGGGTTTGGCTTCGGGTGGCACGGAATGACATAAGGGCGGAAAAACGGATTTGGGCGGATTACAGCAATAGATGCACTTCCAAATCATTACCCAACACCTGATGCACATTTAACACTAACGGTCTCTATTTCTGCGTTCTGCGTAGGTTTACATTCTGCCTTTACAACTCCCATAAACTAATTTTGCACCAAACAAAAAGCAAGGATTATGAGGAGTACTTTCAAGACCGTCTTCTATGTAAACGGAAGCAAGGAAAAGAATGGAATTGTCCCCATCATGGGACGGGTTACAATCAACGGGACTATCGCACAGTTCAGTTGCAAGCAGCGTATCTCCAAGGATTTGTGGGATGCTAAAGGCAACAGGGCGAAAGGCAAGAGCCGCGAGGCGGTGACGGTGAACTATGCCCTTGACAACATCAAGGCGCAGATAACGAAGCACTACCAGCGGCTTTCCGACCGTGAGGCATTTGTCACGGCTGAAATGGTACGCAACGCCTATCAAGGCATCGGCACGGAGTATGAAACATTGTTACGGGCCTTTGACAAGGAGAATGAGGCGTTTGCCAAGCGGGTGGGCAAAGACCGCTCCAAGCGTACGTACCAGAAGTACCTGACCGTCCGCAAATACGTAGCGGAGTTTATTAAGAGGCAGTACAAGCGGACGGACATGGCGATGAACGAATTGACGGAGGATTTCATCCGTGACTACTGCCTGTACCTGCGAAACGAGGTCGGGCTGGCGCAATCGTCCGTGTGGATATACTCCATACCGTTGAAACACATCGTCACCACGGCGCACTACAATGGCAAGATACCGAGAAACCCGTTTGCGATGTACCACGTTGACCCCGACCACAAGGAACGAGGCTTTCTCACGGAAGATGAAATTCAGGCGTTGAGTACAATCAGTCTGGACAATCCCAACTTCGCATTGGCGAGGTATTTGTTCCTGTTCGGTTGCTGGACTGGCATCTCGTTCACGGACATCAAGAACCTGACCACCGACAACATCGTTGAGATGAATGGCGCATCATGGATTGTGTCGAAACGCCAAAAGACGGGCGTACCGTTCCAAATCAAGCTGATGGACATCCCCATGCAGATAATCAGGCGTTACGAGCCGTTCAGAAGAGACAAGCGACTTTTCAACATCGGCTCGCTTGACATGGTGAACAAACGCATCAAGGCTGTGGCGAAGAAATGCGGGATAGAAAAGCCGGTTTCATTCCATACAAGCCGCCATTCATTCGCTGTTTTGGCATTGAATTACGGTATGCCAATAGAGAGCGTGAGCAAGATTTTGGGGCATACGAATATAACCACCACGCAAATTTACGCGAAGGTGACCAACGCTAAACTTGAAAACGACATATCCGCCTTTGAGAGCAAGATAAGCGGACGTTTCGTCCTATAACGCACAGTCTATGGAACGGACAACAATCACGATGGACGGGTGCGGCAGGATTGCCGTGCCGTCCGATGCCGCCAACGTGTGGATGAACGAAATGGAGTTGGTAAGGCTGTTCGATGTAATCGCCCCGACACTCCGTGCCGCCATCCGAGCCGTGTACAACAGCGGAGTGCTGAAGCCTTGCGATGTGGAAAGGCGCATCAGGCTTCCCAACGGTTATTGTGCGGAGGCGTATGCCCTTGGTCGTGGCAATCGCTTTCCGTATCAACACACCCAATGCCGCAAGGGTACGCAACGCCCTGTTGGAAAGGCTGTGCTTGCGAAAAGACAGACAAGTGCTATTTTTCTTTTCGTCGCCAAATGTTTTGTGAACGGGTTTGTTGAACGGTTGTTTAAGTCGTATATTACAGAACATCAATGCGTTATCTTCACTTCTCAATAATTCAAAACTTTCAGACTTGCCTGCAAGTCTGCCGGAATACGGCATGGTAATTTGCATGAGTGCTATTTATTATTTTGATGAATTGATGAAAGTATATATAAACATAAAGAATAACAGCGGTTTACATCCTCATCAAACTCTCAACAAAAGGATATGGCTGATGAAAAGAGAAAACGGACACAGCCTTACTCATCGCTTTTCTTTTGACAAGCGGTTTGATGAAAGAATGTTGAGCATGTATCGCTATGACTTTTAGTATGTTAAGTCGCCCATTCATCAATTCATCGGATTTTCATTCATCATCAAGCCTGCTGTGGAAGCAACGGAGGTGAGTATCGCCATCCGCAGGCTGGCCAGACGGACTTCCGTTCTGCCGACCGACAAGGGAAAACCGACACCGCCGCAGGCTTTTGGGAACAAAAGCCATAGCTCATTATGGCGTTTTCTTCACGCACCGCTGACGCTCATGCTAAAAACTCCCCAATGAGCCAGTGGGGTTGCCCCCTGAACGCCCCCGTTTGCTTCCGAAAGAAGCTGCGAGCAGTCCTTTGAGTTGCCCAAAGTTTATGAGTTGTTTTAAAGTCTGAACTCTGTTTTTATGGTAGCAAGTTTGTGTTTCGGGCATACCGAAGCTGTTTGCTATCATCCCATAGCGGGAATTTATATACATCTTATTTTTTGAGCCTGATTTTTTCGTGATAGAAATAATTTACGATGACCGGCTTTCCTTTTTCCGAGCGTCCGTAGGGCAAATCGTTCACCCGATAGGGAAATCCTTGCGTCTGTGCATATTGGGATATGTCCTGCTCCAATGCCTGCCAGTAATCAAGCCTTTTCTTGTTGTAAATCTCATCGTATAATGGGAAGAGTTCGGGATGCTTCTCACGGATATATGCCATTATCTCTCCGGTCATCGAATGGCCCGCGGAGGTTAAAATTTAAAAGCCATATCAAATCGGCATATCCTTTCACTTCCTTGATAATCGTCTTTACATCGGTTATTCCCGGAAATATGGGCGAAACGAAACACACGGTACGGATGCCTGCCTCATAGACTTGGCGCATTGCTTTCAGGCGGCGTTCTATGCTCACGGCGTTGTCCATATCCGCACGAAACTGTTCGTTAAGCGTATTGATTGACCAAGACACTGTTACTTTGGGAAAACGTTTCAACAGGTCGAGGTCGCGAAGGACGAGGTCGGACTTCGTACATACCATAATCTCGGCGTTGCTTCCGCGCAGTTCTTCGAGCAGCCTGCGGGTACGGCGGAATTGTTCCTCATAGGGGTTGTAACCATCCGTCACGGAACCTATCACA
>OGQZ01003032.1_pt1 | contig 11081 bp, 8 predicted proteins | sample 1553321 | NCBI WGS metagenome assembly OGQZ01 (sample SAMEA2579958, study PRJEB22360) | human gut metagenome | reverse complement strand
AAAGCTGCCACGAGAGCCCTGAACCTTGAACCCTGAAACAAATGAAAGCAAAGTAAAAAGAGGCTGTGAAGAAATGGGGATTCATTTCTTCACAGCCTCTTTTGCATTTCATTCTTAGATCCTTAGAATACTTCTTTGATGACGATGGTCTGTTCACGGTTCGGGCCGACGGATACGATGCCGATCGGTACGCCGATGAGCTTGGAGATGCCTTCGAGGTATTCCTTGCAGAGAGCCGGAAGCTCATCATAGCTTCTGATATCGGAGATCTTCTGTTTCCAGCCTTTGAAGGTCTTGTAGACCGGGGTGATCTTTTCAAGGAATTTCAGGTCAGCCGGATATTCTTCGACTTCCTTGCCTTCATATTCATAGCCGGTGCAGACTTTGATTTCTTCCATATCATCCAGAATATCCAGACGGGTGATCGCGAGGTAATCGAAAGAATTCAGCTCTGCCGCATAACGGACAGCGCGGGTATCGAGCCAGCCGATACGACGCGGACGGCCGGTGACTGTGCCGAATTCATGCGCGGTATTTCTGAGGTAGTCGCCTGTCTCATCGAGCAGCTCGGTCGGGAACGGGCCCTGACCGACACGGGTGCTGTACGCCTTCACGACGCCGAAGATATTCTGCATGTTGTGCGGTCCGATGCCAGCGCCGATGCACGCACCGCCAGCCGTCGGATGAGAAGAAGTGACGAATGGGTAAGTCCCATTATCACAGTCAAGCATGGATGCCTGCGCGCCTTCGAAGAGGACATTCTTGCCTTCCTTCACCAGCTTCTGCACGGTGTAGTTCGTATCCTTGACATAAGGACGGAGCTTTTCCGCATAGCCGAGGTAGTCAGCGAGCATCTGCTCATAGTCGAAGCCTTCCATACCGTAGAGCTTTTCGAGAAGCATATTCTTCTGATCGACATTGTATTTCAGTTTTTCCGCAAAAGTTTCCTTATCCATCAGGTCACAGATGCGGATGCCGATACGGTTGATCTTGTCGGCATAGCACGGTCCGATGCCATTCTTCGTGGTGCCGATCTTGCGGCTGCCTTTTCTGGACTCCTCCGCTTCATCGAGACGGATGTGGTATGGGAAGACCACCTGTGCACGAGTGGAAATCTGCAGATGCTTCGCATCGATCCCCTGCTTTTCCAGATTTTCCATTTCCTCCAAAAGACTCTTCGGGTCGACAACGACGCCGGTGCCTACGATGCAGATGGTACCGGGATACATGATGCCGCTCGGCATGAGACGCAGCGGATACGCTTTGCCCCCGGTCACGACCGTGTGACCCGCATTATTTCCGCCCTGGGAACGGACGACTACATCTGCTTTCGCCGCAAGATAGTCTACGATCTTTCCTTTACCTTCATCGCCCCACTGGGCACCAATTACCATTGCTGTTGCCATGATTCATTCTTCCTTCCTGTGACGGAATTTTTTCCTCAGACAGATGAGAGAGGAAATCAAAATCTGTACGTTTTACATTTTTTCGCACAAGTACATTTTTATTATATCATATAGGGGAAGAAATGAGGAATGAGGAATTAGAAGTGGCTGGTGGCTGGTGACTGAAATGCCACCTCACGCTCTCGCCCCTTCCTCTGGAAGGGGCTGCCTGGCGTAGCGAGACGGGGTTGGCTCCCCCGTATGTTGAAAATACATTTCCCCGTATCGTCATCCCGAAAGTTTGAAAGCAGGAATGAGTAGCTAGGGATTAGGGATTAGGGATTGGGGATTAGAAATCTCAAGTGACTAGTGACTTGAATACCACTTTCAGGCACCACCATTTCTCATTTCTCATTCGCGCCGAGCCTTCATCCGCCATCAAGAAGCACGCCCCACAGGCGTACCGCATCCACCTTGAACCCATCATGCGTTATCTGTTACAATAGATAAGATAAATTGATAATAAAAATGTTGCCGAAGAAGGCTCCCTCCGGTTTGACGTTTTGAAAAACGCCTATGCGCATCACGCCTTGCCCCCGATGGAAAACGTCGCTTGTCAGGCTGTGTTTGCCAGAACAAATGGGGCATGCGCCCTCGATTTATGCGCCGTACCCCCCATTTCTCCTTCGGGCAGAGCTTTCATTCGCCATCAAAGGGCTGCACGGCCCAAGGGCTAACCATAGCCACCATTCCCCGTGACTAGTCACCAGCCACTAGCCACCAGTCACATTTCACACACAGAAAGGTCCCCCCTATGTTCCTACATGAAATCATGAAAGGCGCCGATCCATCCCATCTGGCCTTCACCGGTGATATCGACGTCACCTACGGCGCACTCGAAGACGCCATCCACCGCTATCGGAATGCCATTTACGCACTGGGCGTCCGCGAAGGCGAGCGCGTCAGCCTCTACTCCGCGAACTGTGCCGAATTCGTCTACGCCTTCATGGCCGTCGTAAGCCTCGGCGCGATCATCGTCCCCGTGAACAACTCCCTCGTAGACCGCGAAGTCGACTACATCCTGAAAGACTCCGGAAGCACCCTCCTCATCACAGACACCCCCATGGACGTCTCCGTCCCTTCGATTTCCATCGAAGAACTGGATGAGAAATCGCACGAACCGCTCCCCGAAGCCCCTGCTTTCCCGAAAGCCCTCACCGAAGACGACGTATGCGCCCTGATCTACACCTCCGGCACCACCGGCAGCCCCAAAGGCGCCATGCTGACACACAAAAACCTCGTCAGAAACGTAGAACAATTCACCGCGCGCATCATCTTCAGACCGGAAGACAAAGTCCTCTGCGTCCTGCCGATGTTCCACTGCTACGGCATGACCATCGTCCACGGCAGCCTCTACGCCCACTCGACCATCGTCATCCTGCGCTCGCGCACACCCTCGGAAATCATCAATACCATCGTGAAATACGACGTCACCATCGCCATCATGGTCCCCCCGATGTACAACCTCCTCGCGCGCAAAGGCGACTCCTCCCTCATGAAGACCGTCCACACCTTCATCTCCGGCGGTGCCTCCATCCCGCAGCCCGTCGCGCAGGCCTTCTTCATGCGCTACAAACACCCCGTACAGGAAGGCTACGGCCTCACCGAAGCCTCCCCCGTCGTCTGCGTCCTGCCGACCGCCAAACCCAAGTACCTGACCAGCGGCCCCACCATCCCTGGCGTCGAAGCCATGATCTCCGTAGAAATGAACGGCCCCTACATCCCCGGCACCGTCGGTGAGCTCCTCGTCCGCGGCGACAACGTCATGAAAGGCTACTGGAACAAGCCCGAAGAAACCAAGAAAGTCCTCACCGAAGACGGCTGGCTCCACACCGGCGACCTCGCCTACATGGACGAAGACCGCTACATCTACATCGTCGACCGCCTGAAAGACCTCATCATCGTAAACGGCGAAAACATCTACCCCGGTGAAGTCGAAGACTGCATCTACGAAGTCGAAGGCGTCGGAGAATGCGCCGTCGTCGGCCAGCCCGATGCCCTCCGCGGCCAAGTCGTCTGGGCCTACGTCGTCATGAAAGAAGGCTACACCTTCGACGAAAACAAAATCCGCAAATACATGATGAAAAACATCGCCAGCTACAAGATCCCGAAACGCTTCATCCCCATGGACGCACTTCCGAAAAATGCCACCGGCAAGATCCTGAAACGCGCCCTCCGCGACAGCTAGGGAAACGCCTCCGCTTTTGCGGGGGCGTTTTTGATAGGCAAAAACATCGGGTGACTAGGGATGAGTAGCTAGGGATTAGACTAGAAGACATCTGACTCCTATCCTCCATCCTTCGGGCATCGCCCCGTTTCGTCATCCTGAGCGGAGAGAAACGTCGTATGTGAGATAACGAGTGCCAGAACAGCTATGACCCGAGCCATCAATCGCGGCGAAGCCGCCACAACAACCCCGAACCTTAAACCTTAAAAGCAGGGATGGGGTTTACGGAACTCCTCCCCCCCTGAGCAGCCCCTTAGAGAAGAGGCGCGCCAAAGGCGCAGGATAGATCCTCGCGGCGGTTTGAAAACCAATGTGAGTATCCATCCCTCACGCATGTCATCCCGAGCGCAGCCCTTGATCTTTGCTGCACTGCGGTTAGCATCACTCATTCACCTCTACGGAAACAACGCCTTGGTGCTGCCTTTCCCCGCTTTCAAGCACACATCGTTGATCCGTCTGCAAAGAGGATTTCTCGACTTCGCTCGAAATGACGATACACCATTCGAGCAGAGCTTTCATCCACAATCAAGGGACGGCACACCCATGGGCTACCCCCCTCATCTATGCTACAATAGAGAAAAACCATCCATTCCCTGAAAGGAGCCCCCCATGATCCACGATTTCATCTACCATAACCCCACCAAAGTCTACTTCGGAAACGGCATGCTCACCCACCTCTCCGAAGAAATCAGCCGCCTCGGCAGCCGCGTGCTCCTCGTCACCGGCGGCAGCTCCGCCAGAAAGAGCGGCCTCTTCGACAAAGTCCTCGCAGAAATCAGCAAAGCCAATGTCGACTGCTACGGCCTCTCCGGCGTCAAGCCGAATCCCGAGATCGGCCTCGTCCGCGAAGGCGTCCGCCTCGCATGCGAAAAACACCTGGACCTCATCCTCGCCCTGGGCGGAGGCTCCGTCCTCGACACCGCCAAAGCCATCGCAGGCACCGCCCCCTACGACGCCGACCCATGGGACCTCATCCAGCACCGCGCCCAGATTTCTGCGACAGCCCCGCCCCCAGATCGATACCGCCCTCCCCCTCATCACCATCCCCACCATCGCCGCGACCGGCTCCGAAATGAATGCCAGCGCCGTCATCACCAACCCCGAGACCGAAGAAAAATACGGCTGGACCGCCCAGGCCTTCCGCCCCTCCGTCTCCTTCCTCTGCCCCGAAAACACCTACACCGTCCCCGCCTATCAGACCGCCTGCGGCTCCGCCGACATCCTCTCCCACATCATGGAAGTCTACTTCCAGAAAGAAGAAACATTCCCCGCCACCGAAGCCTACATGGAAGCCATGATGCGCTCCGTCATGAAAGACGCCCCCATCGCCATGGCCGACCCTGCCAATGAAGCCGCCCGCGCGAACCTCCTCTGGACCGCCTCCTGGGCCATCAACGACTTCATCGACAGCGGCCATTCCGTCTCCTGGACCTGCCACGGCATCGAGCACGAACTCTCCGCCCACTACGACATCACCCACGGCCTCGGCCTTGCCATCCTCACCCCCGCCTTCCTCACCTACGTCCTGGACGAAACCACCGCCCCCCGCATCGCCCGCTTCGCCGTAAGCGTCATGGGCGTCTCCCCCAAAGGCAAGGACACCATCAAAATCGCGAAGAAAGGCATCAAACGCCTGCGGAAATACTTCAAGAAACAGCTCCGCCTCCCGACCACCCTCACAGAGATCGGCATCGACGACACCCGCTTTGCCGAAATGGCAGAGAAAGCCATCGCCTGGAAAGGCGGAAAAGACGGCCTCCTCCACGGCTTCGTCGACCTCTCCGCCAAAGACCTCGAAGAAATCTACCGCCTCGCACTGTAAGCACCCACCGCCGGTAAACCTCACCGCCCACAAAGCCCCGACCAAAGGGAACACACCAAAGGAGAAAACAAGCCATCAAAAAAAGCCCCTGCCAAAGGGGCTTTTTTGAAATACATCCGTTTTCGGGGATCACAGGCTTCTTAGCTTCTTCTGCCGCAGTTTCCTTACCAGCTGCGGTTCTTTTCTCTTTCTGCCCCCTTCACAAGCGGTTCTGTCCTTGTCATTTTTGCCCTGATAGGCGGCGTATCAGTTTACCTATATCCAACACTGAGCTAAAACGAATGCAACGGACAGTCCTGCGCGGCTTATATATCAGTTTACCTATATCCAACATTGAGCTAAAACATAGATCCATGTTGGTTAGTGTGTGAAACGGTATCAGTTTACCTATATCCAACATTGAGCTAAAACCTTAAACTCATTCTACCTCATTTTTCTCTATAAGACCAGCATTTCCTGACAACCGGTCTCTTTCTCTGCAATGGTCGGCTTTCCGAGGAGGATCTGCATCGCAGCATACTGCTTTTCCGTCACCATGAGAGCGCGCACCTGCCCTTTGCCGGGCAGATGCCGTTTCACGATGCCCAGCATATGCTGGGCATCGTCCCGACTGCCGGCGATACGGACATAGACGGAATACTGGAGCATATCATAACCGGCATTGAGCAGATATTTCCGAAACTGCATATATGCCTTCCGTTCGACAGGTGTGCCCGTAGGCAGGTCAAAAAAGATAATGACTCTCATGATTCGTGACATTCTGCTTTCATCGCCTCAAAAAGTGTCGCGGTAATGGTCGGTATCCGAAGCAGCTCCACCGATTCCTTTTCGATCGCCGAGGTATACTGCTTCACATAGCGAGCCATCACATTTCTGATCTTCATCCGGCACCCGTCATAGTCCATCTCCTGATTCAGCAGATTCACCAGACTTCTCCGCTGCTGGCCGGTAAGGTCATCCAAAAGCTCTTCATGATGCAGGTCGACCCACATGTCCACCACAGGGCGGAAAGGCTCCATCAGGTCATCGCCCAGATGGAAGGCATTGCCATAGCCAATATGGCGGATCCCGATGAGCGGATAATACCCGAAGGTGTACAGCGTCTTGATCATGGCCGTCCGCAGGATGGTATACCCGTAGTTCATCGCATGATTGATGCCATCATCTTCCATTCGCACGAAGCCATCCCCGAAGAAGTGCCGGAAATAGAGCTTGGCGCCGATGCCCTCTCGATTTCCCGCATCCCCCTCTTCCACTTCGTCAGCCAATTCCATCAGGCGATGATACGCATCCATGTCCCCTGTACAAAGGCGGAGCGTTTCTGCCTGATTGGCGAGTTTCCCCTTGACGATTTTGTCCCACAAGGCATCCTTTCGTCCTTGCGTCATCCCCATCTGTTTTGTCACCACGCGATACGGCGCATAATGGATCAGCTCCGGATAGATCACGGCAGACGGCAAATGCTTTTCGTTGCAGATCACGATATGAGCGCCTGCCGTACATAGCGCATTGATGGCTGCCGTTGTGACCACAGCCTTTAGATTATCTAAAACAATGCAGTAGATGTCATCGATGGGGACGGGGATCCTTCGCCCCTGTTTCTCGATCTGCAGCACTTGATGCGCGACGCTCAGTCGTTCTCCTTCTTCGATAAGCAGTGTGCGAAACATGGGTATCCCGCCTCCCCTTCCTTGACCGCTCCGGACTTGCATCCATTTAAGCTGATGGCATATTTGAAGACTCCGGCTTTATTCCCAATACTGATCGATTTTAAGGCATTGGTATTCTTGACCTTTATACGCAATACTCCTTGATTGATGCTGTATACATTTTGATAAGTCCCTTCATAAACAATCTTCCCCTTCTTTTCTACTTCGATATATTCACCTGGGAACAGGTACATCATATGCCTTGCATAGTCCGCCGGACGTACACCATCCTTCAGATAGAGCTTCCCCTCATAAGAGATCATATCGACAAATCGCAACCCCCATATTTTGGTCTGTCCTTTGCTGTTTGTATACACTTCGACACAATAATACTTCGGCACTCCGAGTATGCTGTAATTCGTCTCATTGATACTCTTCTTGTAGTAATTGGATACCGGCATCCCTTTGATCGATACTTTCCGCACGGGCTGTCCGTTTGTCGTCCGGAATACATCCAGATGCTCTTTTTCCATGTAATCTTTGACGGTTTTTACGTCCTTATTCTCAAATGCTTTTTCCAGTGCTTCGATCAGATACCCATCTGACGTATACAGCTTGGGCAGCTGCTCTCGTTTCAGCTCTTCCACTTTCGAACGACTTATTTTATACTGGATTCCATTTTCTTCCACGAGCCGGATTGGATTCGAGTCAGCGATTTCCCCACGGAATTTCCTTTCCACTTTCATGGATACATAAGGGAGATGAGGTTTCACCACAAACGCAGCGCCTTCATAGTACATCTCCGTCTCTGCTCTATACTCTTCTTCGCTCCGTGTTTCTCCTTCCGGATTCCCCAGACGCAAGTCAACTTCTCTTCCCAGATTCGGCACGTAAGACAGTGTACGTTTGCTTTCTACCAGCTGCTTTCTGATCGCTTCTTCTGTGATCGGGTAAAAGGCTGCAATGCGTTGCGCAGCATGATTCAAAAAATGGTCATACTGGATGCTCATTTCTCCATAATGGCGCCGGATCTGCCGCAGTTTTTCATAGTCCATTGCGATTTCCACGTCCATCTTGGACAGATTCGCCAGTACGATGGCATCGGCGGCATGGTTCAGGTAGTTTGTGCGGCATTTCTCCTCCGAGCCCCAGGTATTCTTCCCCAGCCATTCTTTTCTGAAACGGCTGGTAATGTGTCCTCGGATACCAAATACTCTGGCCTTTTCCCCGGCAAACTGCAGATGGTTCTTGATGAGCCCCACTACATACTTTGTGATATAGCGGGTATCATTGATATTTCTGGACTTCCACCCCGTAAGGATTTCCTTTGTTTCCTTTCCGTACAATGTCGCAAGCATCAGGTAATCATATTTTTTGTTGCTGATAGGGTGACTTGTTCTTTTCTTTTCTGCTTTGACACGTTCGATAAACGCCTCTTTCTTTTCTCCTTTCAGATACATGAGCGGTGTCTGCTGTCCTTTCGCCTGATTTTCATTTCCGCAGACAAGGGCTTTATTCGCAAGCGTATTATCCAGGATCAAAGAATAGGGAATGATGTGATCCACTTCATACGCATGGTTCTGCGTGTCCAGCACCATTTCGAGATCCAGCTCACGCCCGCTGTACAAGCACTTCCCTTCCTGCTCCATGTACAGCTTGTATCGTTCGATCTGGCTCCCTTTGACTTCCGATTCTTCGCAATGCAAGATCTCTGCGATCTTCTTTTTGATGGCATCTCTGGTTTTTTCATGATCCCGCTGCATCTTCTGAATGCGTTTTCGTTCTAGATAGCTGCGGGCCACATCATCAGCCACTTCTACATGGATTTCAGCAGGAGAGCCATAGAGCCGGATCAGACAATTCAGCACCTTTCTCGTCTCATTGATCGAGCGAAGAACGACAGGGTTATCTTTCACATCCTCATCTTGCATCAGTACTTTGGCGGAAAGCAGTCTTTCTCTCTGTGATTCTTGCTTTTCGTCCAGCTGTTTCTGCTTGTTCCACTGGAAATTGCCGTAAATATCTCCTTTCAGAAACGCTTCAATGGCATCTGCCATATGATGATAAGAAACGCTGGAAGTCCCGTTAAACTTGTGTCTTTTCAGCGCATTCCAAAAAGCAGGCGGGAGATGTACGTGTTCCCATTTTGCATGGAGCTTCTTCAGCTCCTCTTCCTTTCTATGCGGTGTCTGGTACATCGAGCATACCGTCCCGAGCTGGTTCAGCAGCGACGTCTTGCCTTCTTCATACTCGGTCAGATCTGTCTCTGATAAAAGTGACTCCCATGACACCTGAGTTTTTTCTGCTATTTTCTTCATTTCTTTCAGGAAGCGGAATGACTTCGCCAATGTCTTGTCGACATCCTTGCTTCCATAGATCGCTATCCCCAAAGGCTTTACGAGCTTGGCCGCCTGCGTGCGCGTCAGGCTGCCCTGCTTCATAATGTAAGAAACCATCTTCACTGCCGCCTCTTGGCTCAGCTTCGTCTCTCCGGTATCTGTATGCACATAGCGATACTGCGACAGCGCATTGATGGCGGCATATACATCGCCCAATGCGGTGTTTCTGAAGCCTCTCCGCTCCTCGGGATAAAAGCGGCAATACCCAAGGCTCTCTAAAAAGCCTGTGTATCTGCGATACTTGTCCGAAGCATCCCCCGGCCCATCTTCAAAATCTCTCTGCGAGAAGATCACCTCCATGATTTCCTTGATCTTTTGGTCTGTCAGCTCAGGATACCATTCCCTCTGCTTCTTCAGGATCGTACAGACCTCGTTTTCCACATGTTTTCTTCGGATGATCATGCGGTTCTCATTTTTGTAGAATCGATTGCGATAATCGATCCGGTCTGTCCCGGGGATGGTGCAGTACCGGCAGATGTATTCTGAAATGGTGCGGCAATGGCTTTCCTCAAACGATCGATCCAGCCGATCGGCTGCCGCCTGATTGATCTTTTCATCCTCTTCTTTCTGGCTTTCGGCCTCATCGATCTCCGTCACTTCATAAAAATCCTTATAGCCGCGATGATTGCAGGCATGGATGAGCACTTGAAGTAATTCTGCTTTCGTCAGTTTTTCATCGATTCCCCTGACTTTTACTGGAAGGATTTGATTCATCGACGCTTCCGAAGCACATCGAATTTCCATATCGGTCATAAAATGAACATATCGCAAATAATTTTTCAACCGATATTTTCTATGCGATCGACGGCGCAGCACTCGCCTTACGCCGCGAAAGCCTCTGCGTTCCTGACTTTTCCTATCTTTGCCTTCTTTCATTTCACCAGAATCAAAAATTCGGGAACCCGCATCCTCGATTCTCCTATTTCCCGTCTCATTTTCAGAAACCACGGCCCATCCACAAGATCCGATGCCGATATCAAAAGCAAAACGATACTGTCTCTTTTCCATAGTTCCTCCTATTGGGGTATTGTTAAAAACTTGCGTTTTATAAGATTCATTGCTATAATGAAATCAACCTTAGATGGTTGGTGTCAGCTTACCTATGTCCAACATTGAAACCAAGCTGAATGTATCAGTTTACCTATATCCAACATGTTCTAAGATAAGGCACTATGCCGTGGGGTATAGCAGTAACCGACAAGCAATCTGCTCTGGAAAGGCTGTATGAAGATCTTCTTTATACAGCCTTTTTTGTTGTTTTAGATGACAATTTATAATTTCATTATACCATTTTAAAAAATATCTGACAGACCCTCTATGGATCCTCTCTCTTTCACACTGCCAAACTGTTTTTCTTTAGTATAATAGCACATGCTTTATGACAAAAAACGCCCTAAGAGAGCCCGATTGCTCATTTTTCGCAAGAACCCCTCTTGCATTTTACGCACCTTCTTATACTAGGGGTAACCGGTGACTAAAAAGCCACTTTCGGGCATCGCCCAATAAAAAAGGCGGCGAAGCCGCCACGAGAGCCCTGAA
>OGQZ01003024.1_pt1 | contig 11092 bp, 9 predicted proteins | sample 1553321 | NCBI WGS metagenome assembly OGQZ01 (sample SAMEA2579958, study PRJEB22360) | human gut metagenome | reverse complement strand
ATGAAGGATTATGCACCAAAAACAATAAAGAGTAAGACGGCAGAGAAGAAGAAAGTGAAATAAAAATGCCATTCGGAATTATATTAAAGTAAAAAAGAATAACTGTATTGTAAGAGAAAGATGGAAAAGGGTACGAGGTAGAAACATGGAATACATACATCACTATCATTCACCATTGGGTGGCATCACTATGGCAAGTGACGGCGAAGTATTGACAGGTTTGTGGTTTGACGGACAGAAATATTTTGCTGTGACTTTGGCAAAGGAGCATGAAGAAAAAATGCTGCCGGTATTTGAAGAGACAGAACGTTGGCTGGACATTTATTTTCAGGGAAAAGAGCCGGATTATCTGATCGTGTCCCATATGGAGCCGGATCATGCGGCAAATATTGAGATGTTAGCCCGCAGATATCCAAAGATGCAGATTGTGGCAAATGCTAAGACCTTCCCGATGATGGAGCAGTTCTTTAACCTGGATGTTTCTGACAGAAAAGTGGTTGTGGCAGAGGGCGATACCTTAAACCTTGGCAAACACACGTTACAGTTCTTTATGGCACCAATGGTACATTGGCCGGAGGTTATGGTAACTTATGAGCAGTCTGAAAAAATCCTGTTCAGTGCCGATGGATTTGGAACTTTTGGAAGTCTCGATGCAAATGAAGAGTGGATCGCAGAGGCAAGAAAATACTATATTAATATCGTAGGAAAATATGGAAACCCGGTACAGGCACTTTTGAAAAAAGCATCCGGTTTAGACATTCAGATGATCTGCCCGCTGCATGGACCTGTCTTAAAAGAAAACCTTGGTTATTATATTGAAAAATATCAGATTTGGAGCAGTTATGAGCCGGAAGAAGAAGGCATCCTCATTGCCTATGCGTCAATTCATGGCAATACTAAGCAGGCAGCTGAGAAAATGAGAGATATCCTGATCGAAAAAGGTGCAAAAAATGTCGTGATTATGGATCTGTCCAGAGATGACATGGCAAGAGCCGTAGAAAATGCATTCCGCTATTCCAAAATAGTACTTGCATGTGCAACCTACGATGGAGGAATTTTCCCATGCATGGAAGATTTCTTAAATCATTTAAAGGCAAAGAACTATCAGAAACGTACCGTGGCATTTATGGAAAATGGTTCCTGGGCACCGGCAGCAGCCAAGCTGATGAAGGGAATGTTAGAAAAACAAAAAGACTTGACAATCGTAGAACCGGTGGTAACGATCCGTTCCACAATGAAACAGGAAACCGTTGGCGTTATGGAAGAACTTGCAGACGCATTGTTATAGAAAAAGATTTGCAATAAATAAAATGAAGATTTAATAAATGCACCATCCGTATCAGAAAAATGAACTGATATTGATGGTGCATTTGATATTTCTATATCAGATATCCTTCGCATGCTCTAAAAAGTATTGTTCGGCTTCGGCATTCCACAAGCCGTCATGCGCATCTACCAATTCCTTTAAATGCTTCTCTAATTCATTGTTTTCACCAAAGGCAGATACATCTGTCACAGGGAATTCCTTGCCGGAGTAGACGATCTTTTTGCCGCCCGGCATCTTTGGAAGATTTAAAATCGATTCACAAACATGGTTTAATCCCATAATATGCGTTGCGATTTTTGCCACATTAACGGTCTTATTTTCAATCAGGGCAATGGCATCCTTCATATCCTGCGTGTTGCTTCCGCTGGTGCCGACAAAATGTGTCGCATTGTAGTGGATATTGTAAAAATTAATCGTCGAAGCAAATTTAGAATCTGCAGGACCGGCAAAAAAGTTCAGGCAGCCATCATAGGCTAAAAGCTGTTCAGCCTGGGTTACCAGTCTTTCTTTTGCAGCCATTAAAAAGATATCGTCAAAGCCCTTAGCATCCGGTGTCAGTGCTTTTAACTCCTCTACAATATCATCTTCATCAGCAGTCAGAACATAAGTCAGGGTCACGCCATATTTTGCAGCCTCTTCGACAGGATACAGGCGTTTTGCCATATCCAGCTTGCTCTGGGTACGTCCGGTTACAACTAAATGATTTGGCCGTCTGTCATTGTGGATCGCATAGTCAATTGCTAAAAATCCCATTGGTCCGGTTCCACCTAAAATGGCTAAAGCACCGCCTTCTTTGATGCCCATGGTATGGTCATAATCATTGCGGTCTCTTAAATGAAAGTTGGCTTTAAATCCCGCAACGATGCAGGAGAGCGGTTCTACGAGTGCGCCTTCAAAAAATCCTTCTCCTTTATATGGGAGCAGGCAGCCTTTTTCAATAGCTTCATTCATGATCACCACGTTGGTAGCTTCGCCGCCGACATATGGGAAAGAGTAGCCAAGAGAAAAAGTATCGGCACGTCCTAAGTTTGGCTGTGCAACAAAACAATCTCCCGGTTTGTAGAGATGTTTCCATTTTTCGCCGACTTTTGTGATCACTCCGCAAAATTCGTGTCCCATGATAACCGGATGGTTTTTCAGATCATTCGGAAGTTTTTTATGCTTTTCTCCCTGATTCGATACCTTATATGTAGACATGCAAAGGCTGTCTGTGACAATGCGGGCTTCTATCTCATCATCCTTCATTGTCGGGAGTTCAAATTCCTCTAAACGTAAATCTTTCACACCATAAATGCGTACTGCTTTCGTGTTCATAATGACCTCCTCTAATGTAAAAGTTTTCTAGTTGCTTTCATTATAAAAAATAAACAAAAAAAAGACAATATAAAACCGTGAAGTAAACAGGGTTGTGTGCTATAATTTATCCGGTAAATGAAAAGTTTTGAAAAAAGGAGAATGTGGCAGATATGGAAAAGACAAACGTGATGAGAATTTTAGACCAGAAGAAAATACCATATCATCACTATGAATATGACAATTCACAGGCATATAGCGGAACCGAGGTTGCCGATATGTTAGGGCAGGACCCGAAAGTGGTCTATAAAACATTAGTAACAGTGGCAAAGAGCAAGAAGAATTATGTATTTGTCATTCCGGTAGAAGAAGAACTGGATTTAAAAAAGGCAGCCAAAGCCGCCAATGAAAAATCCATTGAAATGCTGAAATCCAAAGAACTCTTACCATTGACCGGCTATGTCCATGGGGGATGTTCTCCGATCGGAATGAAGAAAGTATTTACAACATTTTTACATAGCACAGCGAAAGAACAGGAGCATATCATTTTCAGTGCAGGAAAAATCGGGTATCAGGTGGAGGTTGCACCGGAGGATTTGGCGAAGGTGGTGCGGTTTACGTTTGCGGATGTGATAAAGTAAATCTGTGTATGATCTTTTATCTGTTTTTCCGGCATCCGTGCCAGAAAATTTCTGGATAATGACAGAGTATTAAGAGTTTGGCATTCCTATCATAGTCACAAAGGCAACTGCGGCTGGAAAGAACATGCAGCAAAAATCTTAACGCCCCATGGACGGGCGTTTAAGACAATACATGAAACCGTTTTTTGACACCCGGATCTGTATAGAGATAAATTCTTAAAAATCCGGAAATAATTTTCGCATATCAGTAGGCAGTGGAGCAGACAGCTTCATTGCCTTTTTTGTAATCGGATGCGTGAACTCTAAAAGGCTCGAATGCAGAGCCTGTCTATCTATTTTTGTCATATCAGGATGATAAAGGTAGTCTCCGATCAAAGGATAACCAAGGTGCTTCATATGAACGCGTATCTGGTGTGTACGCCCGGTTTCTAACCGGAGTGAAACAAGCGTCAGATCGTTATGACAGGCAAGACTGCGGTAATGCGTCACGGCACGTTCTCCATGTTCATAATCAATGCAGCGGGTAATGAGAGAGTCACTTTCCCTTCCGATCGGGGCATCGATCGTACCGCTCCCGGTCAAAGTTCCTTCTACAATGGCAAGATAGGTACGATGGACGGCACGATTCGCAACATCCTGTGATAAAATGACAGCACTTAACATATGTTTTGCGAGGATCGTAAGACCGGTAGTGTCACGGTCTAAGCGGTTCATACAGCGAAAAACATAAGCCTCCCCTTTTTGCTGATAATAGTCGGCAACACCGTTTGCAAGGGTATTTTCATAGTTGTTCAGGGAAGGATGGATCGGCATATCGGCAGGCTTGTTCAAAACCAGGATATCTTCGTCCTCGTATACAATATCCAAATCCATTGGAACCGGGAGGATCTTAGCAGAACTTTCCTCTTCGATCAGATGAATGGTCAGGGTGTCTCCCGGCATTAAACGGTCATTGACGTAGAGCCATTTCCCATTGCCAAGGATGCTGTAGGGTGTCCGTTTTAAATGAGTAATGACACTGTGGGAATAACCATGCCGTTTTAAAAAATCTAAGACTGTAATTTCGTTTTCTATTGTATAAGTCAGGGTACGTTTCATAATCGTTTCCGTTTCTTTCTAATATAAGATTTGGGTATCAAAAGGCCCTTCGGGCGAAGCACACTTTTGTGCAATCTTCCAGTCACTAAGTTGTGAGCCGCCTTTTAACATCCTAATCCATACGAGTCACAAAATTGTAAACATTTCTTAATTATAAGTTTAACATACTTCAGATTACAATTTTAACATATTTCAGAGCAAAAATGAAATTGTCTAAAAATAAAATCATCGAAAAAAGAAAAAGGGGAAAGGCACTCAGGGCAGTGTCCTTTCATACAATGTTAGAAAAGCGGCTTTAAGGTGGAAATGTGAAGACTTTTTTATCTCCTCTCACCCCAGAAGAAGAAAAGGAATGCATAGAGAGAATGAAGGAAGGGGACCTTAAAGCAAAACACCAGCTCATCGAGCACAATCTGAGACTGGTAGCCCATGTTGCAAAGAAATATCAGGCATCCGATGAAGATATGGAGGATCTGATTTCCATTGGGACCATAGGGCTGATCAAGGCAGTCGGAACATTTAAGACCGATAAGCAGATCAAACTTGCAACCTATGCAGCAAGGTGCATTGACAATGAACTTCTGATGTATTTCAGAGGGAAGAAAAAAACCTCAAGGGAAGTCTCTTTATATGAACCTATCGGTACGGACAAAGAGGGAAACCAGATCAATTTGCTAGATATTGCCGCAGATGAAGAAGTAGATGTGGTAGAAAAAATGGAGGAGTGCGAAAATATCAGAAAACTCTATGGATATCTGCCGCAGGTACTAACGGACAGGGAAGAACATGTCATAACCATGCGGTATGGAGTCTTAGGGGAAGAACCGCATACACAGCGGGAAGTGGCAGCGACGTTAGGAATCTCCCGCTCCTATGTCAGCCGGATCGAAAAAAAGGCATTGGCAAAGCTGCGCAGACAGTTTGAAGAAGACGATCGATAAAAAACTTGTGCTCTGCTCCAACAGACTGGAGCAGGGCAAAAATAAATCTTTTCAAAAAGAAAAAGTGTGATATAATAACAATATCTTTTTTATTTCCAGGCAATTCGCCAGATTCCCACGGGAAAAAGGAGGAAAATTGTATAGTATGGTAACAACCTCGGTACTACACGGTATGGAGGCGATTTTAGTACAGGTAGAAGCAGATGTCAGTCCGGGACTGCCGACCTTTGAAATGGTAGGCTTTTTAAGTTCTGAAGTAAAAGAAGCAAAGGAACGGGTACGGACAGCCTTAAGAAACTGCGGCTATCAGCTTCCGGCAAAACGGATCACGATCAGCTTTTCCCCGGCAGGCATCCGAAAATCCGGTTCGGGATTTGACTTAGCCGTAGCAGTTGCGATTTTAGCAGCCTTAGAAGCGGTACCGAAAAAACGTGTGGAAAATACGATCTTTTTAGGAGAACTGAACCTGAGCGGAAAGCTGGTTCCAATTCCCGGTATATTACCAATGGCTGCAGTGGCGGCAGAAGCAGGGCATCAGACAGGGATCGTTCCGTTTGAAAATCAAAAGGAGGCTTCGTTAGTCCCACACATGAAAAGCCTTGGGATGAGCCATTTAAACCAGGTCGTCGAATATTTACGAAAAGGGGAATATCAAAAGCCGCAGGCAGATATAAAAATAGAAGGAACAGGAACAAAAATAAAACCTCCCACGCAGGCAGATTTTTCAGAGATCACGGGACAAAAAATGCTAAAGCGGGCATGTGAGATTGCGGTGGCAGGCAGACACAATCTGTTGTTTGCAGGCCCTCCCGGAGCAGGAAAAACCATGGCAGCAAAGCGGATTCCGTCCATTCTGCCGCCAATGACCGAAAGAGAGCGGATCGAAGTCTCAAAGATTTACAGTATCTGCGGTATGTTCGATGAATCGCAGGGGCTGATCGGAGTGCGTCCATTCCGAAGTCCGCATCATACGGTTTCCGCACAGGGACTTGCCGGAGGCGGGGCAAATCCAAAGCCGGGAGAGATCTCATTAGCACATGCGGGGGTACTGTTTTTAGATGAGCTGACAGAGTTTAAACCGGGAACTTTAGAAATACTGCGACAGCCGATGGAGGAGCGGCAGATCCAGCTCATCCGTGCGCATGGAAAATATACATTTCCGGCGGATTTTATGCTGGTCGCAGCCATGAACCCGTGCAAGTGCGGATATTATCCCGATATGCAAAAATGCACCTGTACAGACTATGAGATCCGGCGATACCGAAACCGCATCAGCCAGCCGTTACTAGACCGCATGGATCTGTGTGTTAAAGTAGAAAAAGTACACTATCAGGAATTAGAGCGGACAACACAGGAGGAAAGCTCGGAAAGCATCCGGGAGAGGGTAGTCATGGCGCACAAAAGACAGAGAGAACGCTATGAAAAGGAGGGATTTTTTTATAACAGCCAGATTCCGGCAAAAAAGATTGCGACATTTTGCGCATTAAAAAAAGATGAGAAACGCCATATGCAGCAGATTTATGAGACATTGAACTTAAGCGTGCGTTCCTATCATAAGATATTAAAAACAGCGCGTACCATTGCAGATATCGAAGGGAGCGAAGAGATCAGAATGGAACATCTGCACGAAGCAATCTGTTACCGCTCCATAGACAGCAATTTTTGGGAGAGACGACGATGAAATATAAATACTGGCTGGATAACACCGGATTATCCAATGGAAAAAAGAACCTCCTGTTAGAATACTTTCAGACGGCGGAAGAAGTGTACCGTGGAACGGAGGAAACCTATCAAAAAATACCACAGTTAAAAGAAGAAGAGATACAGCGTATCACAAAGGCAAAAAGGAAGTGGGATATTAACGAAGAATATCAGAAACTGGCAGAAGGCGGCGTAAGCGTTACGTTTGCATGTGACAAGAATTATCCGAAAAAGTTAAAAAATATTTACCAGCCTCCATTTGCACTGTACTACAGTGGAAAACTTCCGGGAGAGAGACTTTCCGTTGCCATTGTAGGAGCCAGAAGATGCAGTGAATACGGGCATTATATGGCAAGAAAATTAGGAGAGGCACTTGGACGCAACCGGATTCCGGTCATCAGCGGACTGGCGGAGGGGATAGACGCGGCAGGGCAGGCAGGAGCGATCAAAGGCGGTGGAGAGACCTATGCGGTATTAGGGTGCGGTGTAGATATCTGTTATCCGAAACAAAATGCAGCACTGTATGAAACAATCCGACAGCAGGGAGGGATACTTTCCGAACTGCCGCCAAAGACAACGCCAAAACCATATTATTTTCCGGCAAGAAACCGGATCATCAGCGGACTTGCAGAAGTGGTAGTGATCGCAGAGGCAAAGAAAAAAAGCGGCTCACTCATCACGGCAGAGCACGCCTTAGAACAGGGAAAAGATATTTATGTCTTTCCGGGAAGGACAACCGATGCATTGAGTTACGGCTGTAATGCTTTAATTCAGCAGGGTGCGGGCATTATTTTGTCCGTAGAAGAGTTCTTAAAGCAGCTTCCTTACAATGCCACACAAAGCCTGCAAATGGGAAAAAATAAAAAACAGTGTCTTGCAAAAGAAGAATCCTTGGTGTATAGTTGTTTGAGCATGGAACCTAAAAATATAGAAAAAATAGCGGAAGAAACAGGGCTTGGAATTTCTGCAACAGCAGGAATCCTGCTCGGATTACTGGCAAAAGGGCTGGTATTTGAATCCTTCCGGAACTATTATATAGAAGAATGAGGAATGAAAAACAAGGAGTTTTCTGATGGCAAAATATTTAGTGATCGTGGAGTCACCGGCAAAGGTAAAGACAATTAAAAAGTTCTTAGGAAAGAATTATGAGGTGGTAGCTTCAAACGGGCATGTCCGTGATATGCCAAAGAGTCAGCTCGGATTTGATGTGGAAAACAATTACGAACCAAAATATATTACAATCCGTGGAAAGGGAGATATTTTAGCAAAACTGCGTAAAGAAGTAAAAAAAGCAGACAAAGTCTATCTCGCAACTGACCCCGACCGCGAAGGAGAAGCAATTTCCTGGCATCTGTCCCAGGCATTGAAATTAGAGAATAAAAAAGTCTACCGTATCAGTTTTAATGAGATTACAAAGAGTGCCGTTAAGGCATCGTTAAAACAGGCGCGTGAAATAGACATGAATCTGGTGAACGCACAGCAGGCAAGACGAATGTTAGACCGCATGGTAGGCTACCGGATCAGTCCGCTTTTATGGGCAAAAGTAAAGCGTGGCTTAAGTGCCGGAAGAGTGCAGTCAGTGGCACTGCGTATTATCTGTGACAGAGAAGAAGAGATCAATGCATTCATTCCGGAAGAATACTGGACACTGGATGTAGATTTACAGATCCCTGGAGAGAAAAAGCCGTTAGTTGCAAAATTTTATGGCGATGAAAACGGGAAACGTACCATCCGATCCAAAGAAGAAATGGATGGTATCTTAGCAGAATTGAAAGATGCCGATTATCAGGTATTAGAGGTAAAAAAAGGAGAGCGTACCAAAAAAGCACCACTTCCTTTTACGACAAGTACCTTACAGCAGGAAGCATCCAAAGTATTGAATTTTTCCACACAAAAGACGATGCGGTTAGCACAGCAGCTCTATGAAGGAGTGGATGTCAAGGGCAGCGGAACCGTAGGTCTGATCACCTACTTAAGAACGGATTCCACGAGAATTTCCGAAGAGGCACAGAATGCGGCAGCCGAATATATCAGTGCGACCTTCGGAGAAGAATACAAAGCCGTCAGTGAGGCAAAAAAGACAAACAGCAATAAGATCCAGGATGCGCATGAGGCGATCCGTCCCTCCGATATCACAAGAACACCGGCGAAGGTCAAAGATTCCTTAAGCCGTGATCAGTTCCGTCTGTATCAGCTCATCTGGAACCGCTTTACCGCGAGCAGAATGAACAGTGCAAAATACGAAACCACATCCGTTAAGATCGGAGCAGGTACTTATCGTTTTAACGTATCTGCTTCTAAAGTGGTCTTTGACGGATTTATGACGGTATACACGAGTGATGACGATGAAAAGGGAAAAGAAAACGTACTCTTAAGATCCATTGACAAAGATACGCCCCTTGTATGGGAATCATTTGATGAAAAACAGCATTTTACACAGCCACCGGCACATTACACGGAGGCATCCTTAGTAAAAACCTTAGAGGAACTCGGCATCGGAAGACCAAGTACCTATGCACCGACCATTACTACCATTTTAGCGAGAAGATATGTGGTAAAAGAGAATAAAAATCTCTATGTGACAGAGTTAGGCGAAGTAGTCAACGATATGATGAAAGAAGCATTTCCAAGTATTGTCGATGACCATTTTACGGCAAACATGGAGTCCCTGCTCGACAGCATCGAGGACGGTCAGGTAAACTGGAAGACCGTAGTGGCCAATTTCTATCCGGATTTAGACGAAGCCGTTAATCAGGCAGAAAAAGAATTAGAAAAAGTGCAGATTCAGGATGAGGTTACGGATGTGGTCTGTGAACAGTGTGGAAGAAATATGGTAGTAAAATACGGTCCGCACGGAAAATTCCTTGCCTGCCCGGGATTCCCGGATTGCCGTAACACGAAGCCGTATCTGGAAAAAACAGGAATTGCCTGTCCGCTCTGTGGAAAAGAAGTAGTGATCAAAAAGACGAAAAAAGGCAGAAAATATTACGGTTGTGAAAACAATCCGGAATGTGAATTTATGTCCTGGCAGAAACCGGCAGGGATCAACTGCGAGAAATGCGGAAGTTTCATGGTGGAAAAGGGCAATAAGATCGTATGCTCTAACACACAGTGCGGTCATGTGATCGAAAAAGAGAAAAAATAATGAATTCAGCGAATGAAGTTCAAAAAAAGATTGAATTGTCTGACAAAACATGATATTATATAAATGTACTGAAAACTATATAGAGCGAAGTGGGAGGTAGCAGGATGAGTGTTCAATTACTGGACAAAACCAGAAAAATAAATAAACTTTTACACAACAATAATTCCTCTAAAGTAGTCTTTAATGATATCTGTGATGTTTTAACAGAGATTTTAAAATCCAATGTACTGGTGATCAGCAGAAAGGGAAAAGTGCTTGGAACCAGTGAAATGAAAGGAATGGACGAGATTGACGAACTGATCGTGGACGAAGTGGGAGGATTTATTGATCCGGAATTAAACGAGCGTCTGCTTGGGATCTTGTCTACAAAAGAGAATGTAAATCTTGAGACACTTGGCTTTGTTTCCGATATCAAGAAATACACGGCGATCATTACACCGATCGATATTGCCGGAGAACGTCTCGGAACGCTGTTTATCTATCGGGATAACGGAGCGTATGATATAGATGATATTATTTTGAGTGAATATGGAACCACGGTAGTCGGACTTGAGATGATGCGTTCCGTACATGAGGAAAATGCAGAAGAAGAGAGAAAAGTACAGATTGTCAAATCGGCGATCAGCACTCTTTCGTTCTCGGAGTTAGAAGCGATCACACATATCTTTGATGAGTTAGACGGCAGTGAAGGAATATTAGTAGCGAGCCGGATCGCAGACCGGGTAGGGATCACAAGATCGGTCATTGTCAATGCACTTCGTAAGTTTGAGAGTGCAGGAGTCATTGAATCGAGATCTTCCGGTATGAAGGGAACATACATCAAGGTTATTAACGATGTAGTCTTTGATGAACTGGATAAATTAAAAAAACAAAGAGAAAAAGCTTAAACGGATTTTAAGAAGAGAGATAAAAGGATTTATAGAATACTATAGGTCCTTTTTATTTT
>OGQZ01003020.1_pt1 | contig 11100 bp, 13 predicted proteins | sample 1553321 | NCBI WGS metagenome assembly OGQZ01 (sample SAMEA2579958, study PRJEB22360) | human gut metagenome | reverse complement strand
GCAAAGAGTTGCCGCAAAGCTCAAAGATCTTGTCTTTCCCAATCTTTTCATTGAATTCTTCACAGATATCTGTGGCTCTTGTGTCCATCCAGATTGGGGTATTCGTAAGTACATTTCCGTCTTTATCTACTGCGATTGCGGACCAGCTCTGCCCATCAATCCCGATTCCTTTAATCTCTTCCGGGGAAATATCTCCCTTTGCGAGCACCTTTGGGATTGCATCGCAAACTGCTTCCCACCATTCTTCCGGATTCTGTTCTGCCCATCCAGGATGTGGGTAATAAACCTGATAATCACCGGTTCCGGTTGCCCTGACGGTTCCGTCTTTTGCAAAGACTGCAATCTTGCAGGCACTGGTTCCGATATCTATTCCTAATAAATATTCTCCCATGGTCTCCTCCTCTTTATGAAATATCCGCCACTGATTCTCCTTCTACGAATCCGGTTTTCAGCCAGATTGTCTCTGTTGTTTCTGTTTTGTCTGATGTTTTATCTGATGTTTCATCCTTATCTTCGAGATGACTCAATAACAGATTTGCTGCCGCTTGTCCAATCTCTTCCGTTGGCTGTGTCACGATTGTCAATCTTGGTACTACAGCTCTTGCAAAATCCACATTATCGAATCCAATCACAGACAACTGTTTTGGAACTTTAATTCCAAGATCATTGATCTCCATCATTGCTCCGACTGTCATCTCGTAGTTGGAGATAAATACTGCTGTCATATCCGGATTGTCTTCATAAAGCTTGCGCATTGCTTTCGCTCCTCCGGCAATCGTGTAGTTACCATCTGCCAGAAGTTTTGTATCTTTTCTATCTGTTTTGTCTTTTAAATCTGATTGAGCTTTTGATGATTCCTGCAGCGCAAGCTCATATCCTCGTTGACGTTCCCTTGCTGTATACACATTATCCGGTCCTGTGATCATACCAATCTTCTTATGCCCTTTTTTCATCAGCCGTTTCACTGCGTTCTGCGCAGCTCCTTCATTATCTACAAGAATGCAGTCACAATCTCCGTTCTCCATCCTTCGGTCGATCAGTACAACCGGTCTTTTGGATTTTCTAAATCTATCAAATACTTTCTTCTCTGCTCCGGTTGGCATCATGATCAAGCCATCCACTCTTCTGTGAAGAAGGAATTCTGCTGCCTCTTCTTCTCGTTTCACATCGGATCTGCAGTCACAGATCATCGTCGCATATCCATGACTTCTTAATAAATCTTCCGCTGCTGTAATGATCTCTGAAAAGAAAATGTTGTTTAACTCGGGTAAGATGATTCCGATGGTCTTCGTTCGGTTTGTCTTTAATCCTCTTGCAACTTCATTTACCTCAAAATGAAGCTTCTCAATTGCCTCTTCGATCTTGATTCTGTTTTTCTCACGCACATTTCCTCCATTTAGATAAGAAGAAATTGTTGCAAGTCCGAGCCCTGTCTCTCGGGCAATGTCTTTCATCGTTGCACCCATAAGCTTATTTCCTTATTCTGTATCTTGTAAGCTATTACTCGTTTTATTCTGCTTTTCCGTCACATCCGCACATCTTCATGCGTGCGATCACCTGTTCTTTTACAGCTTCCATCGCAACAACACCGAGTTTCTTCGGATCGAATGTCTCCGGCTTCTCTTCAAGCAATTTCTTCACTGCATCTGTGTATGCAACACGAAGCTCAGTAGCAAAGTTAACTTTACACATTCCACGCTCTACACATTCTCTTACATCTTCTTCACTCAGTCCGGAAGCTCCATGAAGCACGAGCGGAACATCTACAACTTCTTTGATTGCGCTTACTCTTGGCTTGTCAAGAACCGGGGTTCCTACATAAAAGCCGTGCGCTGTTCCAATCGCTACTGCAAGAGAGGAAACTCCTGTGCGCTCTACGAATTCTTTCGCTTCCTGCGGATCTGTGTTCGTATCAGCATCAGCCTCAAGGTCGTCTTCCTTTCCGCCAACTTTACCAAGTTCAGCTTCTACCGGAATACCAAATGCATTTGCTACATCTACAACCTTCTTCGTCACTGCGATATTATTCTCAAAATCTTCATGGGAACCGTCGATCATAACAGATGTGTAACCAGCTTTCATTGCCTGAACTGCAAGTTCAAAGCTATTGCCGTGATCCAGATGCAGGCATACCGGGATCTTTGTTTTCGCAGCTTCTGCTTTCACGATTCCTGCAAATGTCTCCAATGTTCCGTACTTTACAGTAGAAGGTGTTGTCTGAAGCATCACCGGTGCGTTCAGCTCCTCCGCTGCGGCGATGACTGCTTTAACCATCTCCATATTCTCTACATTGAATGCGCCTACTGCGTATCCACCCTTCTTTGCGTCTAAAAGCATCTTTTCTGATGTAACTAATGGCATCGTATCGTCCTCCTTATTTTTAAAACCGAAACGTTTCGGTTTTGCTTATGTATTTATTTTAGTGCAGGATTTACTGATTGTCAAGATATTACAAAATGAATGTAAGTATATTTTTATTAAAGCTGCAAATAATGTAAAAAAACACTTCAGGAGGTCTGATGAAATGAAAAACAGAGTGAAAAAGAGATGGTTTGCTTTAATCATCCTCTTACTATGCGCAGTTGTTATTGGTCTGTTTTATTGGAAAGGACAGAAGAAATTGCAAAGTGATGAGGGATATCTTGTGAAATATTCGTTACCGGATAAGAAACTGGAGGTGATCGTCCATGGCATCTGAATCAACAACTCTTTATCTCAAAGCAGACAGGAATGTTGAGGTATCAAAGCAAAACGTCATGTTAGGAGATCTCCTGAGTATGGAGTGTTCAGACAAGACCATCCTGATGAAAGTAAAATCTTTGCGGATCTTGAAGATCCGGGAGGAAAAAGAACAGCGCTATGTAATTTCCGTGTTGAAAATCATTGCCTGTATTCATGAACAGTATCCCCGGCTGGAGATTCAGAATCTGGGCGAAACAGATATTATCGTTACTTATGAAAATCAGAAAACACCACCTCTTCTCTGGCACATTTTAAAGGTAGTGCTGGTATCAGCAGTGATTTTCTTTGGATCTGCCTTCTCGATCATGGCATTCAATAATGATGTTGGGGTAACGAAGCTGTTTGGTCAGATTTATGAACTGATCATGGGAAAGAAGACAGATGGTTTTTCTGTTCTGGAAGTCACGTATTCCATAGGGCTTGCAATCGGAATTCTAATATTTTTTAATCACTTTGGTAAGAAACGCTTTACAGTAGATCCTACACCGATGGAAATACAGATGCGTCTTTATGAAAATGATATCCAGACAACTCTGGTGGAAAATGCCACACGACAAAAGAAAGAACTGGAGGTTGGAAAATGAACTTGTTGCAGATAATTTTCCTGGCATTGCTTGGTTTAAGTGCCGGAATGGTAGTAGCTGGCGGTGTCTTTTCTTTCATTGTGGAACTTGGTGTGATCTCAGATTTTGCAGATCGTACCCATACCGGCAATCATATTTTAATTTATGAAGATATGGTAGCAGCCGGTGCGATCCTTGGAAACCTGTTTCAGATTTTTGAAGTTAATCTTCCTGGAAAGATGATATTTCTTGCAATTTATGGACTTTTCGGAGGGATTTTTGTTGGTTGCTGGGCAATGGCACTTGCAGAAATATTGAATGTATTTCCTATTTTTATGAGACGGGCAAGAATTGTCCGGTATCTCGCAGTGTTTGTGGTAATGGTTGCATTAGGGAAAGGAATCGGAGCTGGATTGTTTTTCTGGAAAGGATGGTAAACTCTACCGCTTCATTTCTTTCCGCATCCTCTCCAGCACCTTTTTTTCTGTCCTTGACACCTGCACCTGAGACATTCCCATTTTCTTTCCTATCTCAGCCTGCGTCTTTCCTGCAAAATATCTCAGATAAATGATCGTCCGTTCCTTCGCTTCAAGTGTTTCCAGTACTTCTTTTAATACAATCCGGTCAAGCACCTTTTCTTCCTGCCTGTCTTTTTCTTCCAGCTTATCCATCAGAAGAATCTCGCTTCCCTCTTTCTGATGGATCGGCTTATATATGGATTCTACCTCCACTGAAGACTCCATTGCCTGGACGATCTCCTCACAATCTATCTGAAGCTCTTCTGATAATTCTTTCAATGTCGGTTCTCTCCCGAGTATCCTGGTCATCTTTTCTCTCGCCTGCAGACTCTTATAGGACAGCTCTCTCAATGAACGGCTGACTTTTATCATTCCGTCGTCTCTCAAAAAACGCCGGATTTCTCCTGATATCATTGGAACAGCATAGGTTGAAAACTGTACTTCATAAGAAAGATCAAATTTATCAATTGCCTTAAGCAGTCCAATGCTTCCAATCTGAAACAAGTCTTCCGGTTCTGCACCTCTTCCGTAAAATCGCTTTACTACGCACCAGATGAGACCTATATTTTTCTCGACAAGTTCTTCTCTCGCTTTTTTATCTCCGTCATGTGACTTTCTGATTAAAGCGATTGTGTCGTCCATATTCTGCTCCCTTTACCTATTGTCTTAGTCATTTTTACACTGGTTCCTTCCCCTACCTTTGACTCTACTTCCACACTATCCATAAATGCTTCCATAAAAGAAAATCCCATTCCTGACCGATCATCCTCCGGTTTTGTTGTAAACATCGGTTCCATTGCTTTTTCCACATTAGCAATACCTTTCCCACGGTCCGATATTTCTACTGTAAAAAGCTGGTTTTCTATACTACAGTGTATCCTTACTGTCTCTACTCTCTGTTCATATCCGTGGATAATCGCATTTGTTACAGCTTCTGACACTGCAGTCTTCACATCTGCTACTTCTTCCACCGTTGGATTAAGTTGTGTTAAAAAGGATGCTACCGATACTCTGGCAAATCCCTCATTTTCTGATCTGCTGTCAAAACGGATCTCCATCTCATTATTCTGTGTATTACTCGCCTCCATCACTCTTCCCCCTCATAAATCTGCATAATCTTTGTTGCTCCTGAAAATGTAAGAATCTTCCGGATTCTTTCGTTCGTATGTACCGCCCAGACTTCTCCTCCGATCAGACTAACGGTCTTATACCTCCCCATAATGATTCCAATTCCTGAACTATCCATAAAATCTGTCCTGTCAAAGTCAAAGATCACATATCTGATATGATTTCTGCTGATCACTGCATCCGCTTCTTTCCTGATTTCATCTGCATTATGATGGTCTACCTCTCTTGGAAGATAGATCGTCAGACAATTTTCCTGTACCTGATATCTCATATATTTTCATGCCTCCTGCTTTTCTCATTTTCCATTTAATTACCTGAATCCGTACGCTAAAAAAGGATATGCTTCTTCGCATATCCTTTTCCTTCGTAATCTTATTCGTTATCCTCTGTGTTGTCAGAATTATCGTAATCTCCATTCTCCCCAATATCCTGAGAATTATCATAGCGATTGGAGTTATCGGAATTTTCTGAGTTCTCTGATACTGAACTGCTATCTGCACTTGTATCTGAACTTGTGTCTGCACTGGCATCTCCATTCAGAATTGCAAGCTGCTTTTTCGCATCATCAATATATTTGGAATTGTTATAAGTATCTACCATCTTCTGATACCAGGTCTTTGCATTCTCTGTATCACCTTTTCCCTGATAAGCCTGTGCCAGACGATAAATGGCCTGTCCATCATTATAACTTTCGTCCATCTTCACAACCTTTGTCAGATACTCAATTGCCTGATCATAGTCCTCTGATTCCAGTGAATCTACACCGGCTGCATATCTTCTCCTGCATGCTGTTGGGAAAATAGAATCAGAAAGTGTATCATACATCTCTTTTCCACTGTCTCCAAGAGAATCTCTTGTAATCTCAAGCAGCGCGTCTGCCATATCCGTATAACTATATTTTCCGGAACGGCTCTGACTTGAAACCTGAAGCAGTTTCTCATAGCTGTCAGATGTTGCCTTTGCCTGATCAACTGCTTTCTGTGCCTCGTCTCCGGCTGTTCGGTACTGATCCAGTGTTCTTGTCTGGGCACTCACCTGTGCTTCCAGTGTGTTGATCTGTTCACTGTACGCACGCATCTGATTATTCAACTTCTCCGAACGGTTCTGATTCACCGCCGGAGCAACAAGAAACCAGATCAAAGCAGCACCAAGAACCATTCCGATCAATATATTGGCAAATGCAAGCTGCTGTGCCATGTCCCGGATCTTAGAACGTTTTGGCTGAATGATCGTCTCATTTCCAAGACTATATTCTACTGCTGCACTTTTTGGTTTCCGGAAACTTCTCTCTGCATCCTTCCCGTGTCTGCCACGCTGTTTTGTGACTTCTCTTAGATAGGTCAGCGTCAGTTCATTTGTTATATCTAATTTCTTTGCTTCTATAAGAATCTGTCTTGCCTTTGTATTCTGATTCATCTGTATATAGATCAGAGCCAGAAGCTGATACGCCTTCAGAAATGTCGGATGAGACGCGATCACCTGTTTCAACTGGATGATAGCAAGATCTTCCCCGTTCTGCTGACAGTAAACCAGACACTGGTTAAACTTCTTAATTGCCTGATTCAGTGATTCTAATTCATTCGCTGCATTCTGTACATTTTTAATATAATAATCTGCAATATTGTCTCTTGGGCACAGATTCTTACTGATGATCCACTCCACAAGAGCTTCTGAAACTTCCCCTATGCCATAATACACAAGACCTAAAAGATTCCGCGCTGCAATATTCTCCCTGTTATACTGCAGGCTCTGCTGCAAGGAAACGATTGCCCCGGACATATCTCTCACCTGGGCTTTGCGCAGTCCATCATTGTACCAGGAATTTGACTGATACATGATCTTCTTTGTGTAATCCATTTATACCCACCACTATCTTTCTATCTTCTCACCGTTTTTTCTTTCTTTGCCATAACCTCTTTTACGATGTCCTGCATATCTGTCAGATCTTCCTTGTAAACAGCTTCCTCAATCTGGTCCACCTCGAGACTTGGCTTGAATTTTCTAAGTTCTTCTTCATAATTAAGCATCTGCAATCAAACCTCCCCACATCCGCTTAAAGATTCCTGTATAATCTCTTTGATCATTCCTGTCAGGTAAAGAGACCCGAGACAATATACCGTTCTTCTCCCCTGAATCCGCAATACATACTGCATTGCCTCTTTGACAGATTCAATCACAGTCACCGGCTGTTCTGTATATTTCCTGAACAGTTCACCCAGAATGTGTGCGTCTGTCGCACGATCTCCATCGATCAATGTTACTACATATTCTTCCGCATCAGCATGTTTGCATAGATACGAAATCATTTCTTCATATTCTTTATCTTTTACCGCTGAAAATAAAATAATATTTCCATCTGGATTCTTCGGCACACTTCTTACAAATGCCTGAATGGCACTCACATTATGCGCTCCGTCAACGTATACTTTTGGAAGAATCTCTTCCATTCTTCCTGCCCATTTCACCCTGGCAAGTGCTGTTCTCCACTCTTGTGGATGACCGTTTTCTTTGAAAAGATAACGCATCACTTCCATCGCAAGCAGTGCATTCCCCGGCTGATAGGTTCCAATATTATTTAATTTCCACGTGGTAGTTCCATAATAAGCACTTGCGCAGGAAAATGCAATATGTTTATCTTCAATTTCAAGAATTTCGTACGCATCTTTCCCTATTTTTTTACAGAAACAGCCTTCTTTTTCTGCTGTTTTTTCAATTACAGAATCACTTCCCGGTGCTGTCTGTGCAAAGAACACCGGAACTTCCGGCCGGATGATTCCTGCTTTCTCTCCCGCAATCTGTTCCACTGTATCACCAAGATATTCCATATGATCCAGACCGATCGATGTGATCACGCAGGCGACCGGTTCTACAGAACTTGTTGCATCCAGCCGACCTCCAAGTCCTGTCTCAAGGACAATGTATTCCATTCCTGCTCTGTCATAAGCTTTCATCGCCATTGCAAATAAAAATTCGAAAAATGTCGGATGCTCCAATCCTACATCCTGCAGCTTTCGGACAGCCTGCATGGTCTCTTCAAATACTTCGCAGAAATCCTCATCACTGATCTGCTTTCCGTTCAGAACGATCCGTTCATTCATTTTCACCAGATGCGGTGAAGTAAACAACCCGGTGCTTTTTCCTTCTGCCCGGAGCATCGCATCCAGATAAGCGCATACAGAACCTTTTCCATTCGTTCCCGCTACATGAATGATCTTCTTTCCATTCTGTGGATTTCCCAAAAACAGAAGCATCTCTCTGGTATGATCCAGAGAGTGCTTTCTTGTAAATCTTGGAATTTCTTCTATATAGGTTACGATTTCCTTATAGGTCATTTTTTCTTTTCTTCCTTTTGTTCTACAAAGGCCTGTCTTCCATTCTCAACATCCGTATCCTGGTCTGTCACTTCTACAAGCTGGCCTCCTGTATATTCATAAGTCTTCGATGTACGGAAGATTGTATTGCTTGAACCGCACTGTGCAACCATGATCTGATCGCCATCTTTGATTTCTGACTCTTTCAGATCCAGTCTTGTATTGTTCAGGAATTTTGTTGTCTGCTTCTCTCCGTTGATATAAACCTTACTTTGTTTTGTAAAGTTCTCTCCGTAAATGCTATAAGTTCCTTTCAGCTGCTCCACAACACTGGTGATCGTCGCATCCTTTACCCCCATGACCATATGTCCTTCTGTGATCGGAGCTCCACTGTCCTTGTATACATACTGTTTTCCGTACATGATATCATACTGGAGTAATTCCAGATCAGCAAGATAATTCTTTGTCTGTCTTCTCTGCTGATGGTAATTGAAAATAGTTCCGGTATGAATATCCAAACGATCAAAGACATCTGCCATAATCTGGTAAGCAGCGATATTCCCGTCTTTCTTTTCCAGTCCAATGTTGTCCCAGATAACATAATTCGTATTGTACAGATATTTTCCTTTCAGGTCTTTCGCTTCCAGACCCAGTGTCGGGAGATGGTCTCCGTAGAATACGAGCACTGTCGGTTCACCTCTCTGCTCGATTGCATCAATCAGCTGTCCGACGAACTTGTCCATCTCATGAACTTCATTTACATAGTACTCCCATGCATTTCTCTTACCTTCATCTTCCACTCCGGTCACTTTGATCTCCGGATTTTCCAAGGTTGGCTCTGTCGGATAATCTCCATGTCCCTGCACACTGATTGTACATACAAAGTCTGTTCCGTCTGTTGTATCCAGAGACTCCATGATGTTCGGAACAAGAATATCATCTGTCGCCCATCCCTTCGGAGTCGTCTTTAAGATATTCATAAATTCCTTACTTGTATAATGGTCAAATCCCATGTTGTTGTATACTTTGGCACGACTGTAGAAATTACCGCCGTTGTTGTGAAGTGCTTCTGCACCATACCCAAGAGATGCAAGCGCACTCGCCGCACTCTCAAGAGGTGTCGTCTTCACATAAGTCTTGTATGGATACTCTCCTGGTCCGAAGAAACGCATATTCATTCCGGTAAGCACCTCGAACTCTGTATTCGCTGTACCTGCTCCAACAGATGGAACTTTAAAATATCCGGAAGAATAGTCAGCATAAAGCTTTCTGAGATTTGGGATCGGATCCTCGGAAAATCTCAGCCATTCTACCTCTGTCGGATCGAAAAACGACTCAAGCTGTACGAAAATAATATTCGGACGCTGTTCTTCCGATCTTCCCGTCGAACTTTTCGTCAGTTTTTCTTCTTCGTTGATCTTCTCCATCGTCTCTTTAAATTCCAAACGGTCTTCTGCACGCTTAATTGTCTGTGCAGTCGTACCAATCAGGCGAACATTTTCCTGCTTTAAAAAGCCGGATTCCTCTAATTCCATCGCAATATTTAACGCAGCCTGTCCACCCAGTGTCGGGAGCACACTGTCCGGTCGTTCTTTGCGAATCAGTTTCTGAACCACTTCAACGGTCAATGGCTCAATGTAAACACGGTCAGCAATATCTTTATCGGTCATAATGGTAGCAGGATTGGAATTAATAAGCACTACTTCCATTCCTTCTTCTTTCAGAGAACGACAAGCCTGCGTACCGGCATAATCAAATTCGGCAGCCTGTCCAATAACGATTGGGCCTGAACCGATTACTAAAACTTTTTTGATTTCATCCATTTTTGGCATTGTATGTATCCTCCTTACTCTTCCATCATCTTGATAAATTCATCAAACAAAACTTCCGAATCCTTCGGTCCGGCACAAGCTTCCGGATGAAACTGAACCGTGAAGATATTTTTCTGTAAATAACGAAGTCCCTCGACTGTGCCATCGTTGACATTTACAAAGGCAACCTCGGCAATCTCTTTTGGCACCGAAGATTCTTTTACCATGTAGCCATGGTTCTGGGAAGAAATGTATACGCGTCCGGTTTTTAAGTCCTTGACCGGATGATTTGCTCCGCGGTGGCCATACTTCATTTTCTCCGTGTCACAGCCACAGGCAAGTGCCATTAACTGGTGTCCCAAGCAAATTGCAAAAATCGGAATATCCGATGCATACAGTTTTTTCAACTCTTCAATGACTTCTGTGCATTCTTTCGGATCCCCCGGTCCATTCGTCAGCATAATGCCGTCCGGATGGGAAGCAAGAATCGTTTCTGCTTTCGTTTTTGCCGGGTAAATTGTAACTTCACAGCCACGTTTTAACAAACATCTGGCAATGTTAAATTTCGTTCCAACGTCAAGAATAGCAACCTTCTTTGTAATAGAAATGTTGCTATCGGTATCTAAATCGCCCGGTTTATAGGAAACAATTTCCTTTGTAGTTACTTTGTCAACTACACCGCGAACGGAATATTTTTTAATTTTTTCAAGATTTATAATTCGAAATAATGCAGAATTTGATATTATGTTTATGTGTAGGAGGAATTTTATGAAAATAATTGTTGCTTCAAATAATGCGCATAAAATTGAAGAATTTAAATCTTTTTTTAAAGGATATGATGTTGAAATTTTGTCATTAAAAGATGCTAATATTGTTGTTAATCCAGAAGAAAATGGAGAAACTTTTAAAGATAATGCTTTTATTAAAGCTAATGAAGTCAGTAAATATACTGATTGTGTAGTAGTGGCGGATGATTCTGGATTAGAAATTCATGCATTAAATGGTTTTCCTGGTGTTCATTCAGCAA
>OGQZ01003015.1_pt1 | contig 11106 bp, 13 predicted proteins | sample 1553321 | NCBI WGS metagenome assembly OGQZ01 (sample SAMEA2579958, study PRJEB22360) | human gut metagenome | reverse complement strand
GCGGTTGCAGTGAGGGGAATTATGCTTCGTTTAACTGCAACCATTATTGTGGTGATGTGCCCGATAAGGTAGAACGGAACCGGGAACTGCTATGCTCGTTGTTGCCTGTGCGTCCACGGATGATGGTTGTTCCTCATCAAACACACGATACAGTGGTGAGAGTTGTGGATGAAGCTTTTTTACAACTCTCTTCAGAGGAACAATTGAATCAACTGGAAGGAGTGGATGCGATGGTTAGCGACATGAGGCAGGTCTGTCTTTGCATTTCTACTGCCGATTGTATCCCGGTACTTTGCTATGATACAAAACGGAAAGTAATTGCGGCGATACATGCCGGATGGCGGGGAACAGTGAAGCGCATCGTGGAAAAGACATTGGACAAGATGGCTGTACTTTATGGTACGAGGGGAGAAGATGTTCAGGCTTATATCGGGCCAGGTATTTCTCTGGATGCTTTTGAGGTGGGAGATGAGGTGTATGAAGCCTTTGAAGCAGCAGGATTTGATATGGCTTGCATTGCCTGTAGAGATGAAAAGTGGCACCTCGACCTTTGGGAAGCCAACCGGATGCAGTTGCTGTCTAAAGGAGTAAAGAAGGATAATGTGGAAGTAGCAGGGATTTGTACCTATCAAAATTATACGGATTTCTTCTCGGCACGTCGGCTGGGCATTCGTTCCGGGCGTATTTTGTCGGGGATTATGCGGATGTAGAACCATTTAAGAAAATAGCGAAATGGATTTGAAGTATCAGAGGAATTACGGCAGGCTTGGCCGCTGTTTCGTGGAGCCGCTGTATTTGCGACGGTAAAGAATTCTCCATATAGTGAAGAACTGTGGAAACGTATCGGTGAGTTTACGGAACTTTACCGTCAGAAATATACCATTGATTCTATCAAAGAGATGCCTGCCATTCAGGCTACTCGTCAGGCTTATAAGAAATGTGGGAAAGATCCCAGCCGTTACCGTCCTTCTTCAGAAGCTTTATGCCGCCGCTTGTTAAGAGGACTTTCACTTTATCAGATAGATACACTGGTCGATTTGATTAACTTGGCGTCCATCAATAGTGGGCATTCCATCGGTGGTTTTGACCGGGATAAGATTCAAGGAGACAAGCTGGTATTAGGTATCGGAAAGGCAGGTGAGCCTTACGAAGGTATTGGGCGTGGAGAATTGAACATTGAGGGAATGCCCGTATATCGTGATGCCGTGGGAGGTGTAGGTACACCGACAAGTGATAATGAACGGACAAAGATTTCATCGGAAACCACTCATCTGTTGGCTATTATGAATGCATATAGTGGAAGTGAAGGTCTGGAGGAAGACGTACACTATATGGTGAACCTGCTGGAAGAATTTGCGGATGCCCAGGATGTAGAACTTTATTATTTTGAATAGAATGAATCGCTTGATTGTAATGTTTGGGCTGTTGTTCCTTTGTATGGGAAATATGCAGGCTGATGAACCTGTGAAAACAGTATTTACACACATGGAGCGTAGCCATGTCAGGGTACATACACCGGGACTGTTCTCAAAGGGAAATAGCGTAGAGATACACTTGGAGTGTCTGGCCGATTCGCAGTTCTGTTTTCCGCTTCCCGGAGGAAAGGTCATTTCTGCTTATGGAAGCCGTGGAGGACATTCGGGAGCAGATATAAAGACCAAGGCCAATGATTCTATTCTTTGTGTGTTCGACGGTGTGGTGCGCATGGCCAAAAGTTACGGCGGATATGGAAAGGTGATTGTGGTGCGGCATTTTAATGGACTGGAAACCGTGTACAGTCATAATTCCAAGAACTTTGTTGCACCGGGTGATTCAGTAAAGGCGGGTCAGGTAATAGGATTGACCGGGCGTACCGGACGTGCTACGACAGAGCATCTGCATTTTGAACTCAGGGCCAACGGACAACATTTTAATCCCGGATTATTATTTAATATGTCTACCCGTGTCCCATTGAAGCGTACGCTGGTATGTACGAAAGCAGGAAAACATGTGAAATTATCTCCTAAAAAATGAAAGAATATGGATATTGAAAAGATATTGACAGAAGGAATAGTGTTTAGAGGCGGGAAGTCTTCTGACGGAAAAAAGAAAGAAGAGAAAGTAAAGACCAAGGCGAAGAAGAAAACCTATATTACAGGTTTGCATGGTTCTGGCTCTGCCAAGATGAAAGCGGAATATCGCCGTCGGAGAGCCAACAGACACAAACAGGGATGAGAGTGAACAAAAAACTGTATTCAGTTGTTAATATATTTGTAAAACTAAAAAAAGAAGATTATGAGAAAATTATTTTTACTAGGAGTGATTGTAATGGCTGCAATCTCGGCCAGCGCACAGGAAGGTATTTATTTAGGTGGTGGTATCAGTTTGTGGAGAAACAATGATGTAGATAAGACTTCATTCTCTATCACACCGGATGTAGGTTATAACTTGAGTGAAAAATGGGCCGTAGGTGTGGAATTGGCTTATGCGCATAAAGGTTATGATGGTGAAGATGCAATAAGTACGAATGCATTTGCTTTGGCTCCGTATGCACGTTATTCATTCTATGAAAACAAGATTGTACGTTTGTTCTTGGATATGGGATTTGGATTCTCTACTTACAAGGCAAAACATGCTGATTCAGTAAATGGTTTTGAAATCGGAGTGAAACCAGGATTGGCAGTAAAGTTGAATGATAATTTCAGCTTTATTACTAAAGTAGGTTTTGCAGGTTATCGTGACGACTATTATCGTGGAGAAGAAAATGGATTCGGCGTCGGCTTGGACGGTGAGAATATTTCCATTGGTATTGAGTACGAATTCTAATAAGAACAATTGAATAGCTAATAGATAGGGAGCAAAAAGAGGTGAAAACTTCTTTTTTGCTCCCTTTTTATTTGTATCTCCGCTTTATCTTTTTAAATTTGTGTAATTCATTATTATTTGAGCTTATGAAAAAGATTGCATGCATAGTGGCAGGTTTGTTCGTAGCTTTGACAATGGCCGCACAGACAAAAGTAACCTGGAGTATGGAACTCGGACTGGGTATGAGTTCCTGGATGGGAAAGGATGCCGGAGATTCTTCTCCATTGTTTAACCAGAAGGTTGGGGTAGGAATTGATGTACCTTTGAGTGGACTGGTATCATTTCAGACCGGATTGTATTGGGCATCGAAGGGAGCAAGCATAGATGTGGATTATGTAGGGGCTAATACGCAGAATGTGGTGGATATGCACGTAAACCAGAATTATTTTGAGATGCCTTTGCTGGCTGCCTTTCATGTAGGTACAGCTGCTAATTTTGATATGGTGTTTACGGCAGGTCCTTATCTGGCGTATGGGGTAAGCGGCAAGCGGAATATCGACATTGATGACTTGACTGTTTCTTATAACACTTTCGGTGAATCAAAGATTGAAGGAGAAATCGTCCCAGGACTGCGTCGTTTTGATGCCGGTGTGATGGCGGGTGTAGCACTCGACTTTAAACGCTGGACGGTAGGACTTGACGGAGAATTTGGATGCTGCAAATTAGCCAGCAATTCAAAGACACGCAACTTGGCATTCTTCTTCACTGCTGGCTATAAATTCTAATTCTTAGAAATTTTATGTATGCTGGATGGCCTGTACCGTTTCTTTACGGGCAGGCTATGCAGCATTTTGAGCGCTGCCAAGTGGCGGTCGCGCCAGATTCGGTAGCTGAGCACGATTACAAGAAAAACAGTTCCTAATAGACATATCCAGCCGAACAACTCTTTCAGGCTGGTCAGCATGGTCTGGGTGTTTACTTCTTCATAGAGTTGCATGAGTGATACATCCGGCATCCACTCGTGCAGGTTGTCCATGTTTCTGCTTAATAATCCCCAGTTGTCACGTTGCAGGTGCTTCATCCAGCGGTTCAATATGGCTGATCCCAGCGGGGTTGCAATGCTGGTACGAATGAAACTGAGTACGCATAAAGACTGGAAGAAATGCTTGAAGGGGATATGTTTCGCTACATAAATGGTCAGCGAAATATAAAGCACTCCGTGTCCGATGCCTTTTAAAAAGTTGGGCAGATACAAACTTTCAATATTCAAATCGGGGTATATCAGAAAATACATGTAATACTGGTACATGACTATCAGTGTAAATCCGACAGAAATCAATAGTTTATATCCTTTCTTTAATACTGCTTGCCGGAAGAATACGATACCTGCTCCAGCCAGGATTCCTGCAAATACACACCAGTTCAATGAAATGGCATTTAGCGTATCGTACTGTAAGATGGAGGTCATGAATGCATTCTGCAGTACAGAGGAGGTGGTGAGAAACAGACAGAGCATCAAGAACAGGAACAATACTACGGGGAATTTCTTGTAGCGGAATACCTGCGGGTCTATATACGGATGCCGTATGGAAGTCATCCGGTTGATGTTTATCAACAAGGATACTACGGCTATTACAATGCAGGAGCGAATCTGCACGCTGTCCAGCCAGTCGTAAAATCTCCATAGATACAAATAAAAACAATTGCGAACAGCATGACTGTCCATAAGAGGAGGCCTATCCAGTCTATGCCATATAAAGGAATCTTTTTACCTAGTCTAATGGTTCGAGTCAGGCACATGACACAAATCCATACCACCATTAGCATGCTGATGACAAACCAGTGCATGTATTGCCAGTTGGCCCAGTCGTTGATGTGCATGGTGACTAGTCCGGACAACTGTATACTTTCAAGCACGATGATATAGATTACGGGATAGAATACCGAGAAATGGAGAAACACTCGAAGGTGCCCCACATGCGGAAGAATCCCGATACGAAGCATACACAAATCATGAGAAAGATGTTTTCTGTATGCATGGTGATCAGGTTGCAGAGAATGAGTACCGGGCATACCGTCATGAAAATAGACCGGGTGGTGAACCGGGATTTCAGACGGAACAGTATCGGAAATATGATGGTCATGCCGATGAAGGAGGCATAGCCTGCCATGGTTACATCTTCCTGGATACATCCTAATGCGCTCGACATTTGGGTAGCAGCCGGTAGGAAAACTCCTCCGTTAAACTGAAAGACCATGGCAAAGAAGAGCGACAGGACGATGCAGACCAGAGTCGGTAAGAATTCTTTGAAGTAAGGAATCTGAGGACGTTGTTCAGCCATTTTCTTGTTTACTGTTTAACGTAACATTCTACATTCATTCCGGCTCTCAGGCGTTGCAAATCTTCCGGGCGGTTGTTTTCCGTAAACTCGATACGGACTGGGATGCGCTGTTCTACCTTTACGAAGTTGCCCGCCGAGTTATTTTGTGGAATAAGTGAATAGGAAGCTCCGGTAGCATCCGAAATAGAAGCAATACGTCCCTCAAATTTCACATCAGGGATGGTGTCTACTCTTACTTCTACCAGCTGGTTTCTCTTCATGTCGGTAGTCTGAGTTTCCTTGTAGTTGTCAATGACCCATTTCTCCGTACCGTCTACCAGAGTAACCAAGGCTTGTCCAGGCTGAACTAACTCTCCTTCATGAATGTTTTTTCGTCCGGTTACCCCGTCTGTAGTAGCCAGAATCACTGTATAAGAGAGGTTCAGTTTGGCCAGGTTGAGCGCAGCCTCTGCCAGTTTGATGGCCGACTCATTCTGTTCCAGTCGCTGGGTTTGCTCCTGTTTCTGGAGTAAAGTCGATTGTTTCTGGCGCAACAGCTGTTCATAGCGTGCCTGTGTCGCTTCATAATCCGTTTTTACCCGGTCGAATTGCTGGGGAGTAACGGCTTCTTCTTTCAGCAATTCCTGATAACGTTTGTAATCCGTCTGTGCATTTTGCAGGCGGATTCGCTGTTCATCAATAGCTGCATCCGTTACGAGGATGTTGTTCTGTGTGGTGTTGATAGTGGTATGCATGGCACTCTTTCCAGCCAGTGCATTGCGATAGTCTGCTTCGGCCTGTGCCACTTTCAGACGATACTCCGTATCTTCTATGATGGCCAGGGTATCTCCCTTTTTCACTGTCTGGTATTCCTCAAAGCAGATTTTCTTGATGAAGCCTTGCACCCGTGTGCTGACTGGGGTCAGGTGTTGTTTCACCTGGGCATTGTCTGTATATTCCACATTACCTAAATGGATAAATTTGCCGCAAACCCAGCTGATACCGGCTACGAGGACCAGCAGTATAAAGAAATTAGAAATAGCTCTTTTTTTGTTTCGCATCATATATTTTTTCGTTTTTGTGTAAATATGCATTTCATTAAAGTGTTCCCGTAATTTTTTTCAGCAGGTAATATTGATATAATATACCTATCTGGTAGTTGACCAGCTGGTAGTTCTTTTCTGCTTTTGAGGTAGCTATCCGTGCCTGTTTCAGTTCCTTCTTGCTCTTGAACAAAGCATCCAGGTTGAACGAGATACCTACTCCGGCAAACCAGTAGTTGAAGTTGTTGTTCAATGGTGGTACTTCTATCAGAATCGGGCCATTAAACTCATTAGTTGCCGTCAGGCTGATGTGAGGCCTGCGTTCAGAACGAATTAGGTTTTGCTGGTTGTGGGTCAGTTTGATTTCCGTGTGTGCCTGCTGGAGTTCAGGAGATTCCTGAGAAGCTTCCATCCAGGTCATTTCCTGTTGTTTGTCTACATTGATACGGAGCAGTGCCGTGGAGTCTGGCACAATATGTACCGAAGGGTCCAATCCGATAGTTGTTGTTAATTTGTGGTTCAAGACATTGAGCTTGTTGATAGTAGAAGTCAGACCTAATTGCAGATTTGAAAATACCTTTAGCTATTTTATTTGGCTGTGCAAAATTAAACCATTATTTTTAGGCTGAATTTGCGGTTTATGCAAAAATATTACCATTTTAAGCCATCCTCAGAGAATGAATCAGGAACAGGAAAGCTATATTTCGCTGATAAAGCAGACGAGTAAGGAGACCATCCGCATCAAGAAAACCGGATGGGAAGAAATTAAACTGCCGGGCCATACACATGAAAAGTGCCAGATTATCTATACCCTTTCCGGCACGTTGCATGTGCAGATAGGTTCCACAAGCTATTTTGTGCCAGAGAAGCACATCGCCTGGATACCCAGTTGTACGGAGCATGAGTTATCCAGCAAGAACCGGCAGGTGTCACTGGTTATTTTCTATCTGTCGCTGGATGCGGATGACAAGGATACCGCCTTGAAAGAATTCTCCATTTATCACACCAACTCATTCATTGCAGAGAACTTGAAATTTATTGCTTCCAAGGGGACGGAGATAGAACAGGCCGATTCTCCCGACTTGTATGCCTTTGCACTCAGCTTTTCAAACTGCTGCCTTCCATCAGCCAGGATATGGGATTCTTGTTGAAGATGCTGGCCATTCCCAATGATGCACGTTTGCATCCTATTCTGGCCTATCTGCAGGAGCATTTGCATGAGAATTTGAAGATGCCGCAACTGGCTGCTCATTTCGGATTCTCTGTGCGCAACCTGAGCCGTTTGTTCAATGAATCGGGCATTCGTTTCAGCTATTATGTGAACAATCTGAGAATCATGCGGGCTATCGAGCTTTTTGCCGATGGGGGAAGGACCATGCAACAGATTGCATACGAAGTAGGTTTTGCCACTCCCAACCATTTCAATCGTGTGTTCCGCCAGATTACGGGCGTATCACCTAATGCTTTTGTAAAAAATGACTGAGTCCCTTTCTCTGCCTGAAACAGGACAAAAGAAAAAGACCCAGCAATGAGTATAAATCAAATCAGCTTATACGTAAGTTTCCAGGAAAGAGACTTCTCCTTCCGGCATAACTTCCAGGTTCTGGGTAGTAGCCGGGAACAATACAGATTCACCTGCTTTTACGCTGATGCGGTTGCCTTCGTTGTCAGTAATGGTGCAGGCTCCCTTCATGCAGATGTAAATAACAAACGAATCCAGTTCGCTATAGTCCATGTTCATGGTTTCTGTCAGGTTGTAAACAGAAGTAGTGAAGTACGGACAGCTTACCAGTTCCACCGGTTCGTCTTTACGCGGTTCATAGTGCGTACGATAATCATCAGATACAGTATAGTCGATGGCATCTTTTGAGAGTTCCGTATGCAGTTCGCGCAAGTTACCGTTCTTGTCTCTACGGTTGAAGTCATAAATACGGTAAGTGATGTTGGAAGTCTGCTGTATTTCTGCCAGGAAGCATCCGGCTCCGATGCTGTGGATACGTCCTGCCGGCAAGAAGAATACATCGCCCGGCTGTACGTCATATTTGTCGAGGGCATCGCAAATCGTATTGTTTTCAATCATGTCGGCATATTCCTGCGGAGTAATCTGTTTTTTCAGACCTGAATACAGGTGTGCCTGTCCACCGGTATTGTCGATGATATACCACATTTCTGTTTTACCCATAGACTGGTGGCGTTTCATGGCCAGTTCATCGTCAGGGTGTACCTGAATAGACAAATCCTGCTTGGCGTCAATAAACTTGATAAGCAAAGGGAACTTGCCCTGGAATCGCTTGTAGTTTTCTTCTCCCACCAGCTTTCCTTTATATTCTTCCATCAGCTGAGTCAGGTTCTTGCCGGCATCTGCACCTTCTGCTACTACAGATTCGTCGCCCGGTACATCTGAGATTTCCCAGCTTTCTCCCACTTGTTCCTGCTGCCAGTCTAATTGTTTGAAAGGAATAATACGTTCTCCTCCCCAAAGGGTCGATTTTAAAATAGGTTTGAATTTCAAAGGATACATAATCTTATTTATTTTGGTCTGTACAAAAATAGGAAAAACTATGATTATACCTTATATAATTGGGTGAGAAAAAAAAGATATGAAGTATTCTTTTGATTTCTCAAATCAGAAATACAAACGTAATCTTCGTGTAAATGAAATGTACATCCCATGCAGTTCTGCTGTAACATAAACACTCCATCTTTGCAACGGAAAAAAGAAATGCATGAATAGATTATGAGATTAGGTTTTAAGGAGATTGTTTTTGTTTCAGGTTTCTTAGCTTGTTCTACTATGCCGATGGTAGCAGAGACTATAAAAGGTACCATTGTAGACAAGCAGACTAAAGAACCATTGACGGGAGCTACCGTACAAGTGCTTGGAAGTACAGTAGGGGCTGTAGCCGATCTTGACGGAAATTATATTTTGGATGTCCCCGGTGGAGTATATGACCTTGTGGTGAAATACGTGGGATACACCGACATTAAGGCTGGGGCTGTAAAAGCCAAAGGTAAAGATGTGGTGCTGAACTTTGAGATGGAAAGCGATGCACAGGCTTTGAGCGAAGTCTCCGTTGTAGCACGTAAAAACCTGGAAGGTGAACGTGCGTTGAGCATGGAACGCCAGAAAGCCACTGTAGCCATTGAAAACCTTGGGGCGAAAGAAATGAGCGTGAAAGGTATCAGCAATGTGCAGGAAGGTGTGAAAAAAATAACTGGTATCTCGATTGCCAGTGCAGGACAGCTGATTGTGCGCGGATTGGGCGACCGTTATAGTACGACTACTTTGAACGGACTGCCGATTGCTTCCCCGAATCCAGATAACAAACTGATTCCATTGGATTTGTTTCCTTCAAGTACGGTACGGAACATTACGGTAAGTAAGGTATATGAAGCTGGAACTTTTGCAGATTATTCAGGAGCACACATCGACATCAGTACCAAAGAAAATACCGGAAAAGACTTTTTCTCCATCGGTTTCAATACAGGAGGCCGGTTCAATACAATTTTCCAGGATTTCTATAAAATGGATCAGCAGTATTCCTTGTTCCGTAATCCGGGCATTAATCAGAAGTACATTGACATGTCTAAGGCGGACTTTTCTACTGCCATTACGAAGGAAAATCCTTTTCATACAACCTTCGATGTGAATAAGAGTACAAGTCTTCCGGAATTTGGCGGTAATATAGCTGGTGGAAAGAACTGGGATGTAAATGGACAGAATCTGAGTCTGTTGGCCGCGTTGAGTGCAAGCAATACCAATGAAACCACAAAAGATGCTTTTTATCGTACACTTGAGGCCGGAGGTACTACCCTCGACCGGTTTGACTACGACAGTTACCGTCAGGAACTGAAACTGGCAGGACTTGGTAACCTGGCTTATACACTTAGAGAGGCCGACCGTATTGGGTATACCTTTTTCTATGCACGTAATGCGGAGAATACCTACATGTTGCGACAAGGAGAAGACTATGAAGACAATGAACTGATAGGTAATAACTCTGTAACCCACATTTATACACTTCAAAATCATCAGCTGAACGGACACCATGAGTTTGGAAAGCAGTGGGACTTGAACTGGAGCGGTTCGTACAGCAAGACTTCCAGTGAAGAACCAGACCGCAGACAGGTGATGTTTGAAAAGGCAGGAAACTCTCTGGAACTGTTCGACCTGAACAAGCAGGAGAATATGCGTTATTTCGGCTCGCTGAATGAAGAAGAATGGGTGGGCGATTTGCGAAGCTCTTATCGCTATGGAGACAATAACCTGATACGTATGGGAGCTACTTATAAAGACAAGAGCCGTACGTTTCGCTCTACACGTTTCTACTATGATGTAAGCCGTTTCAATCCTGAAATAGAGGATATTTACCAGACTTCCGGCTTTATGGGGTATGACCATATTGCTAATGGAGACATTTCTATAATTCGTGACCAGCAGCCGAAAGACCAGTATGATGCTGGACATTCCATTTATGCCGGATTTATTGATGCGGAATATTACCCGACAGCCAATTTCCTGGTGAACATAGGAGTACGTTATGAATACAGCCACCAGTGGGTAAATTATGCGACTGACGGAGGTGAAGCCAAACGGAATGAGGTAAACTGCCATGATTTCTTCCCGGCATTAAACTTGAAATATACCGTGAACGATGCCAACAGTCTGCGCTTCTCGTTCTCACGTACGGTAACTCGTCCGTCATTTATCGAAATGGCTCCTTTCCTCTATCAGGAACCGTATGGAGCAGCCATGATTCGAGGTAATGCAGAATTGAAGAACGGATATAACTACAATATCGACTTACGTTACGAACGCTTCGACCAGCAGAACAGCAACAATATGTTCTCTATTACGGGTTATGCAAAAATCCTGGAAGACCCGATTGAACGTACACAGACCTTGTCGGGTGGTGCGGCTGTTCACTCTTTCCAGAATGCAGATACGTTGCAGGTTA
>OGQZ01003009.1_pt1 | contig 11117 bp, 5 predicted proteins | sample 1553321 | NCBI WGS metagenome assembly OGQZ01 (sample SAMEA2579958, study PRJEB22360) | human gut metagenome | reverse complement strand
GGTGTGGTATTCCTTGTAGAGGTCGAAAATTCCCAGGTCGATGACATCTTTTGCAGCCTGGGCGGCCTTGTTCCATTTTTCAGGGTCTTTTCGGGTCGAAAAAAGGTGTTTGCCGTCCGTGTTGACCACGTTGGCGTAGGCAGGGTTGCCGTTGAACTGGTCGCTGGCGGCCAGCAGCAGTACGCGGCTTTTGAGTCCCATGCACATGGCCAGTGTCGCACGGCCGTAATCCTTGTCGGCCTGCACGGTGAAGTGCAGCGGCAGGCGGTTGTTGTCGATCATGTCGTCCAGTTCGCCGACGATGTAATCCACGCACTCGTCGTAGGAACTGCGCGGCAGGTTCATCTTCACGTCGTCGCGGTCGAGGTCGCCCGGAAGGACTTCGTCGCCCAGCAGTACACACGGACCGTACTGGCGCAGCAGGCAGTAATAGAACCAGGCACGCAGGAAGCGGGCTTCGTTCTTGTATTGTTCGACGACGATCGGGCCGCGCGTAGGATCGTCGAGCATCTCCTGGTTCGAGCCGATGTGCTGGATGAAGTAGGTTGCCGAGCGGATGCCCCGGTAGTAGTGCGACCAATACTCGTAGTAGTTCGACGATGCGCTCCAGTTGCCGAGGTTCATCTTGAAGGAGTTGTAATTCTCGCGGTCGTAGGTAACGTCCAGGTCGTCCGAACACGGGTCCCAGGGCACGTCGGCGGTGCGGTGCGACTCGTCGCGGATGTAGCTGTAAACGGTAGCCAGGTATTTCTCGGAGTAGGAGGTGCGCTGGAATACCTGCTCGATGGTGATCCGGTCGTCGGGGACCTGGTCGAAGAAGTCGTCGTTGCAGGCGGTCAGGATACAGAGAGCGGTCAGTAACGGGAGTGTTATTTTAAGTTTCATAGCTTGTCGGGGATTTTAGAAGTTGAAATTGATACCCAGGCTGACGGAACCGATGTTGGGGTATTTTGCGCCGCGGCCGTCGCCCAGTTCCACGTCCCACAGTTTGAATTTGCTGAATGTAAGCAGATTGACGCCCTGTATGAAGATGCGCGCATTGTTGATGTGGATGCGTTTCATCCAGCGGTCGGGGAGCGTATAGGAGAGTTCGATGTTTTTCAGACGCAGGTAGCTGGTATTTTTGAGCCACCACGTGCTGGCTTCGTAGTTCATGTTCATGTTGCCGATCGAGAGGCGCGGGTAGAAGACATCCTGGCGGGGATTGGCCTCGGTCCAACGGTCGGTGATGTTGCTCAGCAGGTTGCCGCGGCTCGATCCCTGTGCGAAAGGCAGTACGCCTTCGCCGCTGAGGATCGCGTCGACGTGTGCGGCGCCCTGGAACATGGCCGACAGCGAGAGGCCTTTCCAGCCTACGGAGAATCCGAAGCCGTAGACGATTTCGGGGACACTTCCCCAGCCGATGGGCACTTTGTCATATTCGTCGATTTTGCCGTCGCCGTTGATGTCCTTGTAGCGGATGTCGCCCGGGCGCGTGTCGCCGACCTGTACAGGCGCTGCGGCGATCTCCTCCGGACTTTCGAAGAGTCCCAGTGCGATGAGCCCGAACCGCTGGTCGACCTTGTTGCCGATGGTTTTCTGCCAGGGATAGGCCACGGTGCTGTCGTCTTCGAGGACCTTGTTTCGGTTGAACGAGTAGTTACCCATGACGCTCAACGACCAGTCCCGCCACGAATTGGCATAGCTGACCGACATTTCGATACCTTTGTTCTCGACTTTGCCGATGTTGCCGTAGGGGTTGTTGATCATACCGAAATAGGACGGAATGCTTGTGCGGCGCAGGTAAATGCCTTTGCGCGACTCTTTGAAGGCGTCGAATTGCAGGTTGAACTTGTTGTTCAGCAGGCGCATGTCCAGTCCGATGTTGGTTTTGTCGGCGATCTCCCACGTTACGTCGACGGCATATTCGTCGATGGCCGTAGTCCCGTAGGTCTGGTCCATGTTCTTTCCGAACTGGTAACTGGTGCCGTTGGTGTCCTTGACCGTAGCCAGGTAGGCGAAACGGCGTCCGCTGATCTGGCTGTTGCCGACACGACCCCATGTGCCGCGCAGTTTAAGGTATTGGATCACCTCTGTGGCGCCTCTGAAGAAGGGTTCGTTGCTGATTACCCAGCCAAGTCCGACCGACGGAAAGAAGCCGTAACGGTTTTTCGGGGCGAAGTTCTCCGAACCGTTGTATCCGAAGTTGAACTCCCCGAAATAACGGTCGTCGAACGAGTAGGTGAAACGTCCTGCCAGGCCGCGGAAACGGTAGGGCAGCGCCTCTTCGACGTTGGTGGCTTTGGTATTGATTTCGTCGCTCTGGTTAAAGAGCATCATGCCCGATACGGTGTGCCTGCCGAAAGTGTTGCGGTAGTTGACTGCGGCTTCCAGATAGATGGCGCGGTTACCCTTTGCACTGAGGCTGTAGGCCAGGTTTTCGGTTCCCTGGCGGGTTTGCTCGTAGAGCAGGTTGCCGTTGGCGTCGCGTCCTGTGGCGTGGTAGGTGTTCGGGGTTTTGGTGAAACGGTTGCTCGTGTAGTTGTAGGTGTCGAACGAGAACATGCCTGAAACCGAGAGCCCTTTGTAAATCTGCTGCGTGATGCGCAGGTTCGAATAAACCTGGCTGCGCCACTGGTTGGCATAGCCCGTTGCGCCGAGCTGTGCCACGGGGTTTATATCGCCGCCCGAGAAGGCGCCGAGCTTGCCGTCGGGGTAGAGCGGCGCGATATAGGTCGGAGGTGTGAAATAGGCCGATTCGAAGATGCTTGCCTGCGAAGATGCCGGATAGTTGGCGTTGGCCAGGTAGCCCTGGATGCCCAGTTTGATTTCGGTGGTGCGGAACGGGTTGAGCGTGAGGTTCGAGGTGACGTTGTAACGGCGGTAGAAGGTGTTCGAGTTGTAGTCGGCCAGTTTCGTGTCCTTGTACATGCCGTTCTCGTCGTAGTAGGCCAGGCCGATGTAGTAGACCGCCTTATCGGAACCGCCCTGCACGTTGACGTTGGCCGAGCGGTTGCGGCTGAAGTTACGCAGGATCTGTTTCATCCAGTCTACGTCGGGATAGAGATAGGGGTCTTCCCCGCGGCGGGTCTTATCAATGATCTCCTGGCTGTATAGTTTGCCGCCGCCGCGGGTGAGCGACGCTTCGTTCGACATCTCCATGTAAGTCGCGCCGTCGGCGAAATCGGTGATCTTGGTCGGTTTGGTGAGGCCTTCGGTATAGCGTACGCTGAATTTGGGGCGTCCTTTCAGACCGCTTTTGGTATTGATGATAATGACGCCGTTGGCGCCGCGAACGCCGTAAACAGCAGTTGCAGAGGCGTCCTTCAGGATCGAGAAACTCTCGATGTCTTCGGGGTCGACGTTGGAGAACGAGCGGGGAACGCCGTCGACGAGCGTCAGAGGGGCGCTCATGCTGGCTGTCAGCGTTGAGATGCCGCGGATGTAGATGTTCGCGTCGTCGAAGCCCGGTTCACTGGTTCGCTGTACCGAGACCAGACCCGATACGCGGCCCGCAAGGCCTTGTGTGAGGTTGGCGACGGGAACTTTCAGTTCCTTGGTCGCTATGGTCTGCTGCGAGCCGATGACGCTGATCTTTTTCTGCACGCCGTAGCCCACCACCTCCACGGCGTCGAGGATGGCGTCGTTTTGCAGCATAACCACGTCGACGATTTCCTGCCCTGCGACCGAAACGTCCTGCGATTTGTAACCTACATAGCTGAATTCCAGTACTTCGTCGGGATAAACGTCGAGCAGGTATTTGCCGTTGATGTCGGTGGCTGTACCGATGTTCGGACGGGCCTTGATGCGGATCGTGACGCCGATGAGCGGATCGTTGTTCTGGTCCCTGACGACGCCTGTGATGCGTGTGATCTTCCGGGGTGTAGCTGCGGCCGCAGCTACGGAGCGTCCGATGACGATCTGCCTTCCCGAGAGTTTCCAGGTGTTGTCGGTTCCGGCGAACAACTGTTTCAGGACAGCCGAAATGGGCTGATTCGTTACTTTCAGGGTGACTTTGCGGTGGATGTCCAAGATGTTGTCGTAGTAAACGAAGATGTAGTCGCTTTGGCGTTCGATCAGTGTGAGGACCTCCTTGATGGGGCGGTTCTGTACGTTGAGCGTGATGGTTTTCGCCGCCTCTGCCGTTTGTGCACTGACGGGCCGGATGAACCCGATTGTTGCCAGCAAAAACAGGAATGTTATCCGGAATAGGTGGAATAATCCCCCATTATCGGCCTTAAAAAGACCGATTTTACCATTTTTGTTGTACATTTGTAAAGATTTGAAGTTTAAAAAGCTATTTTAGATTTTCAATCGCTCCGGATGTCGTTGAGGGACGACATCCGGTCTTTTTTTGGAGGGATACGGGCTGTTACATAGGCAGGTCAGTTTGGGTTGTTGGTAGTCGGGTTATAGTCGATTCGGAAATTCCCGGATTCGGTGATTTGCAGGTTGATAGGGGCTGTTGCGCTCAAGATTTTCAGCACTTCGGCCGGATCGTCTTTGAGTTCGAGTTTGCCCGAGAGCGTCAGCGCTTCGGCTTCGGGCGTACACTCGATCCGACAATTGTAGTAGCGGGAAAGGCGTTCGAGGATGTTCGACAGCGGGTCGTTGTCGAAGGGCAGGTATCCGTGAATCCAACTGATGTAGCTTTCGGCTTCCACTTCGCGGACCTCCAGCGATTCCGAGGTGTCGAGGATGGCTTGTTGGCCGGGAACGATGCGAATTCCGCGGTCGGATCGTCCGGCAGGGGCTACGCTGACGGAGCCGGAGAGCAGGACGACCTCCTGCGTGCGATCGCGGCCGTAGGAGGATATGTAGAATTTGGTTCCCAAAACGCAGACATCCATCTTGCCTGTGTGTACCGAGAAAGGCCGTTCGGCATCGTGCGCCACTTCCATGTAGATTTCGCCTTCGACGTATATTTCGCGCTTCTGCTTTTCGAATACGACGGGGTAGACCAGCCGTGATCCGGCGTTGATCCAGACGCGGGTTCCGTCGGCGAGCGTCAGCGTCGTCTGCTTGCCGTAGGGAACGACCAGCTGGTTGAACGTCGCAGCCTCTTTTTTGGGAATGGTTTTTTCGGCGTTGTTGATCCGGATGGCGGTCGAATCGTAACGGATTGTCGATTTTTGGGTTTCGAGCAGGAGGGTTTTCTGCTCGGACAGCACCAGTTGCACCTCTTTCTGGGTGAATACGGGGGTGTCGGCCTGCCGGATAAACATTTCGATGTCCGGGACGGTCGACGGTTGCAGTCGGTAGTAACCGACAACGGCCAGCAGGACGCGGGCTGCCGCTGCGATGCCGATGCCCAGACGGCGCAGTTGCGGCCGCAGGAAAGACCGGGGTCTGGATGCTTCGGCAATCCGGGCCATGACGTTTTCGAGGGCTTGCCCGGTGTTGAACCGGGTTTCCGCAAGGCGGGCGTTTCCCCAGGCTTTGTAAGCCCGGAGAAAGGCGTCGCGGTTGGCTTCGGATGCTTCGAGCCACTCCTGCAGTTCCCGGCGTTCCGTGTCGGTGAGGGGTGTGCCGTCCAGTTGGCGGGTTATCAGATCTTCGATGATATGTTCGGGTCTCTTCATTCTATCTATATCACGGATGAAAGCGCTGAAACCCTACCTCCTCCGGTGTTTTTTTTCAGACCGCCGGAGTAAACAAAAAGCAGAACCGGTGAGGCTCTGCTTTTTGCGGGTTGTGAAAATAGGCATTGTCAATAGACCCACTCGAAATTGTCGACGTAGAGTACGTTCGACTTGCAGCCTGCCATGAAGTCGCCGTAGGCGCTCGTCGAGCAGGAGATCACGATCTGGTACAATCCGGAGGGTTTGGCCTTCGTGTCGTAATAGTTGAGCGGAAGCTGTACGTCGATCATCTTGCCGCCGGTCGAACTTTGGTCGATGAAAAGCGAGCCGTAGGCGATGATCGGTCCCTCGTCGACCGAAGTGGTCTCTTCCGGATCCCAGGTCCCGGTGGGGGCTTCCGTGCCCGATCCGACTTCGCGGCGGGTGTTCCAGTCCACGATGGCGACCATGATGCGGGCCTTGTCCCGGTCCCCTTCGTGAATCGGGGCGCCGAAATTCTTTTCGATGTCGACGATGCCGATATGTTCTGCATAGTATTGCAGTTTCAGCGCCTTGGGACGGGCTTTCCAGGCGTAAGGCTGGCCGAACGACACGACGCCCCGGGTCAGGACGTCCTTCTGGAACAGCCCCGAGAAGAGGTTGCCCGAGGCGAGGACTCCCATGGCGGACGTAGCCTGAAGTTTGGCGCGCGTGCCTCCGTCGAAGGGGGCCTGCGTGCAGAGTCCCCTGGTGAAGGTGTTGTTGCCGCTGCCCCAGAACTCCGCGGTCTTGTTGTTCTGGGTCCAGCAGCTCAGCGAGCTGTCCTCCAGGTCGCCGTTGGGAATCGTGTTGCCCGCGGGGGCCGCATATTCCATCAGCTGGGTCTGCTCGCCCCCGACTGTCAGGCGGAATTCGTAGGTGTGCCCTGCGAAGAGACCCTTGTCCGGCACGAAGTTGTAGACGGCAAGCCCGTGGGGGTTGGTCGACGAGCTCCATTCGGGCGCGAGCGTTGCCGTCAGGATGCCGGCCTCGTAGCTGCTCTCCGCCATTCTCTGCCACTCCGTGGCGCCCTTGATCCGGTATTCCAGCGCGGCGCCGGCCGCATACTCCTCGGCGGAGACGAGTGCGGTGGCCGTGGCCGTATTGTTCCACAGGTCGGTTGCCCGGAGGGCGACCTTCACATTGGTAGGCTCCACGTAAAGCAGCCACCGTTCGGTGATTCCGTGGCAGGTGACGTCTACGAAACGCACCGATTCGAAGCTGCTGCCCGAAAGCTCTTCGAGCGAGGGCGAATAGGTCGTGATGTCGGCGGGGCCGAGTTTGAGTTCCGTGACCTCGATATGTGCCAGATCGGTGTCGCTGGGGACGAGGACCCGGGCGATGCGGTTTTTCTCCTCGATCTCCGTGGCGCCGATCTGCCCCGTCACGCTGAAACGGCGCTCGATGGTCTGTGTGGCGCGGATCGTCCATTCGTAATCCTGGTAGAGCGAAAGCGTGGTGTAGATCGGCGAACGCAGGTCGAACGTGCCGGTCAGCTCCCGGGAGCTGCGGATCTGTTGCAGGACCTCCTCCTTGTCGAGCTGGATGCTGTGGATGACGGCGTCGTAACCCACGGCGTCGATCCGCACGTTGCGGATGTCGGTCGCTTCGTCGAGCGAGAGGGTGACCGTCCGCGACGTGACGTTGTTTTCCGAGACCGAGAAGCCCTGGCCTTCGACGCTCGCGATGCGGAGTTCGACGACCGGATAGGGGATGTCGTTGTGGATGCACGACGCGAGGAGCGCCGCGGCTGCAAGGAGTGCTGTTTTCAGGTATCTGGTCATAATTTATTTCTTTTTCTTGTCCCACAGGTGTACCGTCATGCCGAAGTTGATGGCGGCGACGTTGAGCCTGAAACGCATGTTCGAAGCCTTGCGCGTTCCGATCTTGTTGCCGGCGTCGTCCTTCTGCGTGACGGAGGTGTACTGGATGCCGCCCAGCCCGAACGACAGTGTGGCGCAGACGTTGGGGAAGATATAGACGGCAGCTCCCGGATTAAACGCCAATTTGAGCTGCGTATTGTCGCTGAACGTGGTTTTCATGTTGTCGCTGGCGGTGTCGGGCTGGTAGGAGAGCTTCGACGTTCCGGTCGACAGCGAGAGTTCGAACTCGGCGAACAGTCCGAAACGGCCCTTCGGGTCGAGTCCCGCGTAGGAGCGGTGGAAAATACCGAACGAGTAGTTGTCGCTGTTGAAATTGACCTTCGGAATGCTGCCCGAGGCGTCGTTGCTTTCGCCCAGGTCGTAGCGTGCGGCATCGAGGTTGCCGTCCATGTGGCGGTAGCCGAAACGCACGCCCAGACAGTTATTGTCGCGGTAGAAATAGCCGATGAAGGGTTTGACGGTGGCCACCGTGCCGTCGGCGTCGATGCCGTCGAGGATGAGCATGATGTCCGTGTCGTCGCTCGACATCGTGCCGTAGGAGGCCGTCAGACCCATGATCACCTCGCCCTTGTAGGCGAACTTGAGCTTGTTGATTTCGCGGTCGATACGCCGGCGTGTGGGCAGGAATTGTTTTTTGCCGCGGATCGGCGACTGAACTTCCGCGGCCTTGAGTGCCTGCAATTGCTTCTGTCCGTCGGCCGGGACTGCCGCTTCCGAGGCCGGGATTGCCGCTTCCGAGGCCGGCGCATTTCCGGTTGCCGGGGTTTCTTCTTCGGTGGAGATCGTTCCGGCTGCGGCGGGTGCGATTGCGGCTGCCGGAGCGGCTGTTTCCTTCGGATTCCCGGTTGCGGCGGTTTGCCGCGCCAGCGCGTTGCCGCACGAGATAATTATGATCAGCAGGGTGCAGAGTATGCTTCGTGTCATAGTGTGCCGTTTTTAGAGATAGAAGGCCATGCCGAGGCCGATCGAGAAGATATTGACCTTGAAGTTCATCATGCTCGTGTTGCGTTTGCCCACGGTGACCTGATTGTGAACCTGTTTGGTATGGGTATAGCTGATGCCCATCACGCCCACGTTCACTTCGACGGCCATGTTGTTGGTGGCGAAGGCTACGATGCCCGGCGAAATGCCCAGCGAAAGGGTGTAGCCGGTTTCGTAGGTTCCCTTCACGGGCGAGTCGTTGGCGAAGCGCGCCTGCGTGCCTCCGGCCGCGAGCGACATCTCGTTGAACAGCGCGAAGCGTTTGTTGCGTCCCAGCGGGATGTACTGCCGCCAGATCGCCGCCGCCGAATAGGTCTGCTTGAGCGAGTAGAAATCCCTGGCCACGATGTTCGTGCCCGTCTCCTCGTTGCCGAAATGCAGTTCGGCGTTGTCCAGCTTGAGCAGCGTGCGCGAATAGATGAAGCGTCCTCCGAGGGCCATGTTGTCCCGGAAGGCGTAGGCGATCATCGGGCTGACGCGGAAGGTGTAGCCTTTCGAGTTGATTCCCTCGATGACGAGGAACTGATAGCCTTTGTTGGTATGGGTCGAGTAGGAGGCCGTACCGCCGAAAATCCACTGTCCTTTCGGCACGAACAGGTTGTGCGTGTCGGTAAGTCCGCGCTCCTGGCGCATTTCGTTGATCGTTTTCGGACGCTGGTCGGCTGCCGCCGCAGTTTGGGCGGCGGTTGTTTCCTGTGCGCGCAACGCCTGCGCCGTGCCCGTGAGGCACAGCGCGAGGGCGAGCGTGCGGATGAATAGCTTGCGCATCTGCTTGCGTTTAGTGATTAGTATACCCATTCGAAATCGTCTACGTACATGACATTGCCCAGACAACCGACCTTGAAGTCGCCGTAGGCGCTCGTCGTACAGGAGATGACGAGTGTATATGCACCCGTAGGTTTGGTCGTTCTGTCGTAATATTCGATCGGAATCTCCACGGTCGTCATCGCGTCGCCTGGTGTGGTTTCGCCGATCAGCAGCGATCCGTAGGCGATGACGGGGCCTTCGGCGGTTTCGGCGGTTTTGGCGGGGTCCCACACGCCTGTTGGCGACCCCATGCCGGCGACAGTCGCGTGACGGCTGTTCCAATTGACGATAACGGCGAAGATGCGCGAACGGTCTTGGCCGTCCTGGATGTATTCGTGCTCTTCGGTGACGGTTCCCTTATTGACGGCGCCCACGGTGGCGTGGTATTTGAGCCGCAAGGCCGTCGGACGCGCTGTCCACTGGTAGGGCATTCCGAAACTGGCCGTTCCCGAGAGACTCGCAAAACGGAACGTTGCCGAGAAGAGATTGCCCGCGGCGAGCAGGCCGAACGCCGACTGCGATTCGAGCTTGGCGCAGTAGCTGCCGCCCATGCCGGGTTTGGTCGACTGCGCACACAGTCTCGGAGTTGCGGCATTGCCGCTGCCCCAGAACGTCGTGGATTCCGACGTGCTTTTGCCGAAACAGGGGAGCGATCCGCTTTCCATATCCCCGTCGGGGATGACCTGCCCGGCTGCGGCCTGAAACTCTGCCGAGGAGACGGTTTCGCCATCGAGCGCCGCCCGCGCCTCGTAGCTGTTGCCGGCGAAGACGCCGGTGCCTGCGACGGGGGTGTGGACGGTCAGGCCCGCGGCATTGACCGATTCCTTCCATTGGGCTGTGAACGTGGCCGTATAGATGCCCTCGCCGGCGTTTACGCCCTCGGCGTCGGACCACTCGCCGTCTTTGACGCGCAGTCCGAAGGTCGCCGTCGTGACGTTCGGATCGAGGACCAGCGCGCGCAGCGTGAGGCTGTTCGTCCAGAGGTCGTAATCCGTCTTTTCAATGGGCAGAAGGCCTTGCAGACGGTATTCCGAGATGGCGGTGGCTTCGGCGCCGGCCGAATCCGTGACGCGGATGCTCACCGGATGGCTGCCGCCCGGACGCCCTGCGAAGAAGGCGTCGGAAAGGGTGACCGTCAGGCTCAAGTCGCTCTCCCTGGTCACCTCGACGCCCTCGGTCGTGCCGTTCAGCGCTTCGTAGCTGTCGTCGCCGATGCCGATCACGACGCTCTTTACGGCGGCCATCGTGGTTATCATGTAACGTTTCGGGGAGGTTGTCCCGGGGATGAAATCCTGCGGCTGGTCCATGTCGAAACCGTCGCTTTCGATGCTCGGCTCGGGGCTGAACGGGAACGTGTCGTCGTAGTCGTCGGTCGAGGTGTCCACCTTGACGACGAAGCATTCGATGAAGCCCGGCAGGTCCTTCGAGAACCGGAAGGAGACGCTGTATTTGCCGCCGGTCTGCACGCCTTCGAATCTGGCCTCCCTGACGATGACGCCGCGGTCGGGGTGCGTGCCCTCGAAGCGGGTTGTGAGCGTGGTCACACCCTCGGGCATGGTGAAGTAGCCCGTGCCGTCGGCCGTGTAGTTCAGCGCCGGGACGCCGCCCTGCTGAACCTGCCCTTCGTCGAACGCGTCGGCGGCGACTACCCACGCATGGAAATTCTCGCCGAAAGCGGCGGAAACCGTGGCGTCGAATTTCACTTCGGCGACGACGTTCTGCCGTTTGCACTCCACTTCGGCGACGGTCGTCTGCCCGGCTGCCACCGTAAAGGTCTTCTCGCCTTTGTAGAAACGTTTGGTGAACGACGCGGGGACGGCTTCTCCCGCATCGACCTCCACGCGGTATTCGTCCGCGAGCAGCTCCA
>OGQZ01003005.1_pt1 | contig 11128 bp, 9 predicted proteins | sample 1553321 | NCBI WGS metagenome assembly OGQZ01 (sample SAMEA2579958, study PRJEB22360) | human gut metagenome | reverse complement strand
ATTCTACTATGGCGTAGTAGAACGTTACATATTTTAAGAAGCGTTATTGAAATTATCTTCTATCGTCAAACTTCGCAACTTTGAACTGTACCTGAAGATGATAACAACAACGCTCACGTCTGTGTTATATACCTGCCATTACTGTGGCATCTATATATCTAATGGCGTGGGTGGCTGTTGTTTATCTAGGTACAAGGCAATGCGAAGGCCCGACGATAAGATAAACAAGATACAGCCCTCACGCTTTTTTATTGTTAACAGCCGAACAGAGGAGGGGGAGTTAGGCAAAGTCTTTTGACAAGATAGACTGATCTAACATTTACAGACGTATGAAAACAACACTGCAAGCGGGAATGCGTATCCTTATTTCCCGTTATCTGTCAAGTCGAGGTTGCGGAGACACAGTATATGTCACCGGACCGCCAGGAATCTTCTGCCCACAGACGGCAATTATAGCATCTTTCTATAAAAAATATTCTATGGTATATAATTGGGGCGTATAATGTCTGAACAGAATCATTGAAAAATTATAATCTAAATTTATTGTACGGAAATTATGGAAACAAACAATATGGAAATGTATGAGGCTCCTAAAGTGGAGATTATCGAAGTAGAAGTGGAAAAAGGATTTGCAGTAAGTGGTGGAACAGAAGACTATAACCCGCAGCCTTGGTAATTGAAATAAATAATTTAAAAACATACACGTATGAAAAAGATATTGTTCACATCTTTGGCTGTTCTTGGATTAGGAATAACCGGTTGTTCCAATGAAGATTTGGGCGTGGCGAAAAGTGGCGTTGATGAAGTATGTGCCACTATGGGAGATGCTGAATCGCGTACTGCTATGAATGGCAATTCTGTCGTTTGGAGTACAGGTGACGAGATTGGCATTTTTGTAACGAATGGAAGTTCTTCTACTTACACTAACATTAACTATTCATTATCCAGTGGAGCCGGGACCAAGAACGCAGGGTTCTCAGGAGTACTGGAAGGTGAGAATCCTGTAAAGAAAGCTGCTTTTTATCCTTATGGCAGCGATGCTTCTTATGATGGAAGTAAAATATCATTAACGTTGAAGGATACCTATAATTATAAGGAAGGAGAAAACAGCAGTGCTCTTATGGCTTGCCAAATAAATGAGAGCGCACAGGATGTCTTGGCATTTAAAAATGCAGGTGCTTTGATGAGCGTAACTGTCAATAATATCCCGAAGGACTATATTTGGGCGAAATTGACTTCTATGACCGCTCAAGAAAAAACTACTGTTCCAGCCATTGCTGGAAATGCACAAATAGCATTCGCTGATGGTATCCCTACATTGACAACCACAGAAACGTCAAATTCCTCATCCATAACTATAAACTTTACTGCTGGCAATGACGTGACCAGTAAAACATTCTATTTCCCGTTGCCTGTAGCCGAGTATCCTGCCTTGGAACTTTCCATTGGTAATGGCTCTACAAGCCAGGTTTTAAAGACAAAAGCTTTAGATGCTAAACGTAACGAACGTTATACCACAACTATAACGTTGGACGAAGTATCCGGAAGTGTGCCGACAACAGTTGAAAGTGTATCAGAGGTAGCCGATGCTTTAGCAACAACTAATTCGGTTTCTGTGACTGATGTGGCTCCAACTGAAGCCAGTCCTACAGTTTCAATACCGAAAAAAAATACACCGGCAGAAAATGTCAGCATATCCTTTGAAAATATTTCTACTACTGCTACTGTTGCTATAAAAGAAGCGAGCACTGGCGCTAGTGGTAATTCAGCACCTGAAAACGTGTTGGTATCTGTACCGCAATTAGATACTGCGCCTAAATTTGAGATAGATCTGCCTTCTTCTACCGTAACTTTGGCTGCCAATGGCGAAACAGCTACTTATGATGAAGTAACGGCAACTACTGCTGCAAATACATTGGTTCTTGATAAAGGGATTACGGTTAATACATTGAAGGTAAAAGCCGGTAATGTAAGAGTGAAGAGTGGTGCCAAAGTAACAGCCATCAGTCGTGAAAGCGGTAACACTTCAACTGTCATTATTTATAAAGAAGAGGGGGCTGAATTACCCAATCTGTCCGGTAATGACGCATTTGAAGTAGTTGATGCTGCCGTAGCCGACTTGCAAAATGTCGCAAAAAATGGTGGAACTTATACTCTTGCCACAGACTTGACGGGAGATTTTACTATTTCCGCAACAAAGGAAGTTATCATCAATTTGAACGGTCATAAAATTACCAACAAATCTGGTGATACATTTACCGTAAACAAGGATAGTAAACTGACAATCAACGGAAATGGTACAGTGGATAATGTAAGTCATGGGAAGACTTGTATCTATAATAACGGTACAGTAATTCTTAATGACGGAACCTATATTAGAAGTAAGGAAAACGGTCAGAATTCAGAAAGTTCAGGTGGTAACAGCTATTATAATATTCTGAATCATGGCGAGATGACGATTAATCCAAATGTGGAGATATCGCAAAACGGGCATTATTCTTCGATGATAGCCAATGGGTATTATGATTATACCAATACGAATCCGCGAAATGGATATGTAAGTGGTACCAATCATCAGAATCCTTCACTTATCATAAACGGTGGTACATTTGCCGGAGGTCTTAATACCATTAAAAATGATGATGGAGCCCAGCTTGTCATCAACGACGGTACGTTCACCAATATGTCTCAGGCAACCGTACAGAATCATCATGTGGCTGAAATCAAAGGAGGTACATTCAATACGACTGGTTCCGCTCAGTATGTGGTGGATAATGAAGGTCATAATGGTGCAGCCAATGACTTGGGACAGATGACTATCAGTGGTGGTACACTGAATGGCAAGATTTATGTGGTTGGTGCAGGTGCATCGCTGGCTGTTACCGGTGGTACTTTTTCCGATCCGTCCGCACTTTTATACTTAAGCGGTAATGCTAACGTGAAGATACGTTTGAATGGAGACGCTACTTGTAATGGCTTTAAAACGCAAAGTGGACAATCTGTAGAATTGGACTTGAACAACCATGTGCTTACACTTGCTAAACCGACCGTTGGCTCGGCTGGCACAGAAACGAACAGTTGTCAATTGTTGAAAGGTTCTACCGTTACTATGAAAAACGGAACACTGGCAAGTGATAATGATAAAATTATGATTCAGAACTACTGTAATTTGACGTTGGATGCTATGACAGTGAAGGGGCTAAATGCCTTATATGTATTGAGTAACAATTGTGGTAATATTTTAATTAACAATACTACGATTAATGCCGGAACTGGTGCATATGCATTTGATGTTTGCGGCTATTCAACCTACACTGACGGAGTTAAAGTAACTGTTAAAGGTACTAGTATTATTAATGGTAACGTGGAATTATCAAAAAGTACCGGAAACACCGAACCTATGGAATTAAATATTGAGGGTGGTACTTTTAACGGCAATTTGGTTGTTGATTCATCGATAACAGATGCTTCCTCTATCATTAACGTGACTGGTACTCCTTCTTTTAAAGGAACCGGTTGGGATAGTTATAAAAAATAAGAGAATTATTTGCTATCATGTTATTAGTCATGGCAGAAAGTGATTTGTAATAAAAGAAGGTCGTCCTGTCTCGAAAGGTCGGGCGGCTTTCTTTTTTTAAGATTAGAAGATTATGAAACTTAATCCCCATTTCAAACTCCGCTCCATAGCCGGAGAAACAATAATTGTGAACCAAGGTGTTCCCGATACTGATTTGACCCGTATTATTTCCTTTAATTTTTGGAAACGACTTTCGGGAAAGGATTTCACTTTACAAGAGGCAGCCTTGGTGTTGGTGGAATCTTATCATATTCCTCAAGAGCAGGCCGAAAGAGATGTGGTGATTTGGGCAGATGCACTAAAAAAATGTTCAGCCTTACTTGATTGATATAACAATGGATATAATACTCGATAAACCGGAGCAAATGCTATTTGCCTTGCTCCGATCCGCGTTGAACAGCACAAAGCCGGTTAGTGAAATCCTTTTTACCGATATATCTCCTGCCCTTTGGCAGGCGTGTTACAAACTAGCTTGCACTCAGGGAGTGATGGCCTTGGCATGGGACGGAATACAAACCCTGCCGGCCTGTTTGCAACCCCCGAAGGCTTTGAAGTTAAACTGGGCGATGGCGGTAGAGAACTATGAAAAACGCTACCTGCGGTACTGCCATACCATAGCCGAACTTTCAGCTTTTTATAAAACGCATGGCATTACCACGGTCCAGTTGAAAGGAGTGGGCCTCTCCACCTATTATCCCATTCCTTCGCACAGGGAAGGGGGAGATATAGACATCTTCACTTATTCGGCAGACCATTCCCGGAAAAGTGATGCCGAGGCCAACCGGCTGGCAGACCGGTTAATGGAAGAAAAAGGAATAGAGGTAGACTTTGAACACTCCGAAAAGCATAGTATGTTTTACTATAAAGGTATTCCGATAGAGAATCATAAAACCTTTATTAATTCGGAAACATACCGTATAGCGGTGAAGATGGATAAGCTCCTTCAAAAACTGCTACAACCCGTATCGGCGGAATTGGACGGAAAATGCTCCATTTTAATCCCATCTTCCACCTTTAATACCGTATTTCTCGCTTTTCATGCCGCCCAGCATTATGCACGCGGCCTGGCACTTCATCATCTTTGCGACTGGGCTTGCCTGCTGAATAGATACGGCCTGCATATTCCTGAGGAAGTGACGGATATTCGTTTTAGAAATATGATGCTGGCAATGACTCACCTTTGTAATGATTATTTAGGAACTTCCGTTCCTGTATATGGAGGAGAAGGGTTGGCGGAGGAAATCTTGCGGGAAATCATCCGGCCACCCTATACTAAGTTTGTTCCGGCGAAGAATAAATGGAGCATTCTGGTTTATAAAACCAAACGTATGCTGCATACTCATCGTGCGTGTAACAGCGTGTTGCGCATTTCACTGTGCAAATGGGTTGGAAATTCTATTCTGTTGCATCTGCGTTCTCCCTATACCATCTTCCAAACGGAACGAAAATAAACGGTTTATGTTGAAAAGAATCTGCCGTTTGTTGTTGCCTGATGAAAGGAAAATGGGGATAAGGGTGGTTTGTGCCGTATTTCTTTGCGCATTACTTGACTTTGCCGGACTCGCTGCCCTGTTGCCTGTCTTGTTTTTTCTGTTGGATGACGGGAGGGATAAAGATGCCGCCCTGTTATTTTGTCTGGTGGCAATAGTCTTTATTTTGGTGAAAAACGCTTTGGTAGCGGGGCTTTCACGTTTTCAAAACCATTTTCTGATGTCTCTTTACCGTCGGCTCAGCTTTTCTCTCTTTACTTCTTACTATCAACGGGGATTATTGTTTATACGCAGCAGGGGGAGTATCCGGCTGGGATATGAGGTGAACTATATCTGTTATGCTTTTTCTTTAAACCTTCTTTCCCCCTTGCTTCGCATGACAGGAGAACTGCTGCTTGTTTTTTGGGTGACGGCAGCTTTGTTGGTTTACGCTCCGTTGACGGTACTGATGCTGTATATTGCCTTTCTGCCTTTCATGCTGATTTACGGATGGGGGATCAGGAAACCGATGCGCCGTTATGGTGAGCAGGAGCAGCAGGCTCGTCGTGAGCAGTCCCGGCTGGTCACGGAAACGATGAAAGGGTATGCCGAATTGGAACTGAATGCGGCGTTTCCTTTTCTTCAGCAGGCATTCGCCCAAAGGGTGAGGAAAATCAGTGAGAGCCGTTTGAAACTGGAAACGATACAGCATCTTCCTCTTTGCCTTTCCGAAATGGCGGTCATATCGGGGCTGACCTTGCTCACCGTTTTCGGAACAGGAGATATCAAAGCGCTGGTAGGTGTCTTTGCTGTGGCGGCTTTCCGGCTGTTACCCGCTTTGCGCGGCATCTTAGGTGGTTGGACACAAGTACAGAATGCGGTCTATTCTCTGCGGATTATAGAGGAAGGGTTGGGGGATAAGGGGATGGAAGCAGTTTCTCCATCATGGGGGCAGGAAGCGTTTTCTTTTCAAAAAGAGATACGGATAGAACACCTCACCTATGCTTATCCTGAAAGTAAAGAGGTTCTAAAGGACTTTTGTTGTACTATTCGTAAGGGGGAATATGTAGGTATCTGTGGTGAGAGTGGCGTGGGTAAGTCTACCTTGTTTTATCTGCTTTTGGGATTTGTCACTCCGGATAAAGGCGCTATTCGGATAGATGGCAGGCCGCTTGTCGATGTGCCGAGGCAGGAATGGCATCGCAAGGTGGGATATGTGCAACAGGAAGTGTTTGTGCTGGATGGGACCTTGGCGGAAAACATTGCTTTGGGATGCCGGTCTATAGATAAGGAACGGGTAGCGGAGATAGTGAGGCAGGTGAGATTGGATGCTTGGGTGGATGAATTGCCGCAAGGAATGGATACTCCTTTGGGTGAAGGGGGAGGAAGGCTTTCGGGAGGTCAGAAACAACGGGTAGGCATAGCCCGTGCTTTGTATAAGAAAGCGGAGGTGCTTCTACTGGATGAGGCTACTTCTGCATTGGATAATGAGACTGAACGGGCTGTCAATGAAATGCTTCTCAGTCTGATGAAGGAGTGTAGGGGGCTGACTATTCTTACGATAGCCCATCGGGAAAGCTCATTGGCATATTGTCATCGTGTAATCAGATTAAATGGAAAAGACAATGGATCAAATTTATAAAATAGGTGGCCACTGCTTCGCATTGCCGGACGAAAGGTTGATGGAGGTGGTGGATGGTATCAGCGGTTTCAAGCCTTTTATTTGGCAACCGGATCTGGTTTTGGTAAAAGATGTATACGAGGGTGCTTGGTTGCCGGATTTTACTGTTTGGGAGGGAAACGGTTGGGATTTTCCGGCTTTTCAGAGAAAGTCCTATGGGTTCGGATATGAAGATGTAACCGGTACTTTCGGTGTGAGTGGGGATAGTTTTTTGTTGGAACTGGCTCCGCAGGGAGAACCGTCGCTTTATCTCCGGACGATGGGTGAAACTGGGAAAGGTATCTGTTTATATGGTCATTATTCTCCCCGTCTTTTAAGATTTGCCTTATGGATGGGGTATGGCCTGATGACGGTACGGAAAGATACGGTTGCCTTGCATGGCAGTTGTATTGTTTATAAGGGGAAAGCGGTTCTTTTTTTAGGTGAAAGCGGAACCGGCAAAAGTACCCATACTCGTTTGTGGAGGGAAAATATAGCAGGAAGTAAGTTGCTGAATGATGACAGTCCCATTGTGCGTTATGAAGAGGGGGGCGTGTGGGTATATGGCAGCCCGTGGAGTGGGAAGACTCCTTGTTATAAGGCGGAATGTTATCCGTTGGCCGGATGTGTACGTTTGTCACAAGCACCGTATAATAAGATACGGAGATTGAACACTTTGCAGGCTTATGCAGCTTTGCATCCGTCTGCTCCTCCTGCATTTGCATACGAGGAGGAATTATACAGTGGGGTTTGTAGTCTGTTGGAAAAGATGGTTTCATCCATTCCTGTTTATCATCTGGAGTGTTTGCCCGATGCGGAGGCGGTGAAATTAGTATGTCGTACTTTATATGGAGATGGGTATGAAGCGGATAGCGAATGAATGTTTCTTTGCGTGGGTGGAGTCGGAAATCAAAAGTGGCAGGAGTGTGAAGTTCCGGGTGAAAGGCAATTCCATGATGCCTTTACTGAGAAATGGGAAGGATGAAGTGGTGGTGGGGCCGTATGATAAGGAGGAGTTGAAACTTTTTGATGTCATTCTGTTCCGGCAGACAGACCGGTATGTATTGCATCGGATTATTCAAAAAAGAGGCAGTCGTTATTTGATGCAGGGAGATGGCGTTTGTCGTTTTTATGAGGAATGTGAGGACACGGATATCATCGGGGTGGTGAGAAGGGTATGCAGACCTTCCGGAAAGAAGATTGAAACAGATTCCGCCTGTTGGCGGTTGGAAAGCCGTTTGTGGTTGGGACTTGGTGGATGCAGAGGAATGGTGTTGCGTGTCCTGAATAGATTGGGTTGTTGGCTCCTTTTTTGACGAAAGCCGTCAGCTTGGAAGGAAATATTATTCATAAAGCAGGTATTTCTCTCTCATCTTTTTGTAGGCTTCCAGTTCATTCTGCCATCCTGCACGGATTTCTTCTTCACTGGCTCCTTTCGTGATTTGTTCCCTTACGGTACGGTTCCCTATCAACAGGTCGAACCATTGTGGGCGGGTAAAGAACTTGTCCGCTTTTCCAAGGTCTTGATAAGCTTGATAATAGGTGATGATGTATTTTAAAGAGAATCCTTTCGGGGCGGTGATATGGCGGAGATTATTGCCATAGCAGTATTGGTTTTTATACATCGGATTCTTATCAAAGCCTTCCAAGGCTTCCGGTCTGAAAGAAAAGGAGGAGATGCGGATATCCGGTGAACCGATTACTTGAAAAGGATAAAGAGTACCTCTGCCCACACTGATGGCTGTACCTTCAAACGGGCAGAGTGAAGGATATAAGGCAATTGCTTGGTCGTTGGGCAGGTTGGGAGAGGGCTTTACCGGAAGCGAATAGGGTTGTCCGTGTTTCCAACCTTCTACGGGGATAACGGTCAACGCGCATTTTTTGCCATTGGGCAGCCAGCCTTCGCCATTGATCATTTGAGCCAGCTCGCCTACAGTGCAACCGTGTAAAATGGGGATGGCGTGCATACCCACAAAACTTTTCTGGTTTTTCTGTCGCACAGGGCCGTCCACGTAATCACAAGGATTGGGCCGGTCTGTGATGACCAGTTGTTTCCGGTTCTCGGCACAAGCTTCCATTATATACTGCATGGTGCTGATATAGGTATAGAAACGGGCGCCTACATCCTGAATGTCAAACACAATCAGGTCTATATCCTGTAGCTGTGCCGCAGCCGGCTTTTTATTTTTACCGTAAAGGGACAGGATGGGTATTCCCGTGCGGGTATCTTTTCCGTTCCTGATGGTTTCTCCGGCATCGGCGTCACCCCGGAATCCGTGTTCGGGAGCGAATACCTTTTTTATTTGTATATGCGCTGCCAGCAGGGTGTCCAACAGATGAGTTTCTCCTACCCTGGAGGTTTGGTTTACAACCAATGCTACACGCTTCCCTTTTAATATAGGTAAGAGGTGGTCCATCTGTTCGGCTCCGGTAATAACTTTTTGCGCGGTCACGGCGTTGAAAGTAAACAAGAGGCAGCATAGGAAAATGTATTTTGTTTTCATAATATGTGGTGATTATTTTGTAATATTGCACAAAAATAAGAATTTAATTGAGAATGGACGCACTTGCTATCATTAATAAATATTATCCTGAAGATAATGAACTGAAACATATCCTGCTGACGCATAGCCGTTCGGTGGCCGATAAAGCGTTATGGATTGCCGGCAAGCATCCGGAATTGAATCTGGACAAGCAATTTTTGGAAGAAGCGGCAATGCTGCACGATATCGGTATTTTTATGACAGATGCTGATGGTATTTGTTGTTTCGGATCTTATTCTTATATTTGTCATGGATATTTGGGGGCTGATCTGATGCGGAAAGAAGGATTCCCGCGCCATGCGTTGGTCTGTGAGAGACATACGGGGGCAGGTATATCTTTGCAAAGTATTATTGACCAGCAGTTGCCTGTTCCTCATCGGAATATGGTTCCGGTTTCGCTGGAAGAACAGGTTATTTGCTTTGCCGACAAGTTTTTCTCAAAGACGCATCTGGACAGGGAAAAGAGCGTGGAGAAAGCGTTAAAGAGTATTTCACGTTATGGGGAAGATGGGATAATCCGTTTTAACCATTGGTGCGAATGTTTCTTGTAAGCCTTAAAAATAAATTAAATATCCGCTAAATAGTTCATTATTGGCGGATAATGCTTAATTTTGCCCCTCAAAAGCGTAAATGATTTGTGAATGACGCCACTAAAACGACATAGATTTATAACATTCCTACTACTATTTGCATGCCTGTCACTTTCTTTAAGTACAGGTGCTCAACGCAGAAAGCGGAATTCTGCATCCGGCAATGATTCCCTGAAAGTAGATAGTACTTTGGTAGATACGTTGTCTATTGATACGGTTGCACCTAAAAAGAAGCAGCCGTTGGATGCGCCTGTTATTTATGAAGCAAATGACTCTATCGTATTCACTGAGGGCGGATATGCCCATCTGTATGGTGACGGTAAGGTGAACTATGAGAAAATTGAATTGACCTCTGCTGTGATTACAATGAACATGGATAGCAGTACGGTGTATGCCCGTGGTGTTCCCGATTCGGTTGGCGTGGAAAAAGGTACTCCTATCTTTAAAGATGGCGAGACTCCGTACGAGTCAAAAATCATGCGTTATAACTTCAAGTCGAAGAAAGGTTTCATCAATAATATTGTAACTCAGCAAGGTGAAGGGTATGTAACCAGTGAAGAATCAAAGAAAGGTTCCAATGATGAGCTTTATCTGCGTCACGGACGATACACTACGTGTGATAATCACGAACATCCTCACTTTTATCTGAAGCTTTCTATGGCGAAAGTACGTCCCAAGAAGAATGTAGTATTTGGTCCTGCCCAGTTGGTGGTAGAGGATGTGCCGTTGCCTCTTGCTATTCCTTTTGGTTTTTTCCCGTTCAATAGCAGTTATTCGTCAGGATTCATTATGCCTACATACGGTGATGAAATGAATCGTGGTTTCTATTTACGTGATGGTGGATATTATTTTGCTATCAGTGATCGTATGGATTTGAAAGTGCTGGGTGAGATTTTTACAAAGGGCTCATGGGGACTTTCCACGCAGTCCAATTATAATAAAAGATACAGATATAGTGGTAATTTCAATGCCAGTTATTTGGTAACGAAGACAGGTGAGAAGAATATGCCGGACTATATGGTTACAAAAGACTTCAGAATTGCATGGAGCCACAGACAGGATGCCAAGGCCAGTCCCAACAGTTCTTTTTCGGCTAATGTGAACTTTGCAACCAGTAGTTATGACCAGCGTAACCTGAGTAGTTTGTATAACCCGCAGCAGTATTCAAATAACACCAAGACGTCTAGTGTGAGTTATTCGCGCAATTTCCCCGAAATAGGATTGAATCTGTCCAGTACATTCAATATCTCTCAGAATACGCGTGACTCTTCTATCAGTGTGACGTTGCC